>MDTB01240473.1_pt1 | contig 15881 bp, 9 predicted proteins | sample 811161 | NCBI WGS metagenome assembly MDTB01 (sample SAMN05326650, study PRJNA326480) | marine metagenome | isolation source: seawater | place: Mediterranean Sea | collected 2009 | reverse complement strand
TTGCCGGATATTTGATCTCCTTCACCTGTTTCGGCCATCCCTTGATCTTTGTATCGTTCGGCTCTTGGGCAAGGCCTGATCCGATCAAGGTGATCAGAATCGTGGCGGTCAAAGACGAAAGCGCACTCGCATATATTCTCGTGTTCATTTCTAAATTTTTACTCCTCCCGATCCGGTAGACCCGCTCGACCAAGTTCATCCAAATCAAAGTCGATCGCGCAACCAAACCCCGATCCCGAGAGCATCCCCACATCGAGACGGCCATCGCAAATTTGCAGTGAAGCATATCCCTCTTCCCTCATCGTATACAAAGCTGGATAAACGGTCACCACCTTCTCCTGAACGGAATGCGGAAACATCGACAAACCTTTGAAATAATGGTGCCCGTTGCGCTCGACATCGCCAATTTGTAAGGCTGCCATCACTTCCAGGTCGTTAAGCAAAGCCACCGGACCCACATTCGCGAGATCTTCACCGCTCATCAACCATCGCTCGTTCGGGCACTTGCGTCGATACCATTCAACGAGACAGCGATTGGCCAGTCCTTTGAATACCCCTTTACAATTCTTGTGGCTTGTCCCGCGATACCCGAGCTCCAGAGCACGCCGCAAAGATGTTAGCTCGGCGTCGGACTCGTCGATAATCATCGGCGGTGCTTCCGGCCACGAGTCGAATCCATCTTTTATTCTGTCCTTCAAGGCATCATCACGATGTATGGGCTGCTCGACGAAAATTAGATGCTTAGATGAGAGGAATTCACGCAGCGCGGGTCGCTCTAGGTAAGCCTCCCAGTGCTCCCGGAATTGCTCTAGGCTGAGATACTGCTCGTTACCATCAAGAGTGAGGCGGTAGCTAGGGACTTTTTCGGTAAAAAGTTCAGCGAGGCCCTCCAGTCTTGGAACATCTACCTCAAGATTACCACAAATTTTCACTTTGAAATGGGTCAAACCGTATGCGTCGATAGCATCGACCAAGGACTGAGGTAACCTGTCGTCAGCACGGTCTTCTTCTGGGATCTCAGGAGCAGTCAGCGGATCACCAAGACCAACGGTATGACGAGCAATTACCGAGTTTTCTGGATTTCCTAGCCAATCTGATGGTTCCGTTCCCGCTAGCTCGGAGTGGATTTTACCCAGGTCAATCCCGAAAATATTATCTTTCACCGCCTCAGCAAAACTGGAGCTCCCAAAACGGCAGACCGCATCGATGATAGCACGCTCAATAAGGCTTGTCCCAAGATGAGCCAGTAAAGGCGGCACGTCATTACCATCCGCCCAAGCGTCTTGTTTACTATAGACATTTTGCCACCAAGCAAAGACCGAAGCCTCCTCGACAACGCGACCAAACTCCACAGCCTTCTCAATAACCTGCAACATTTCAGGGAGGTCTTGCTCAAATGTGGTTTCTGGATTTTTGGTAAACCATTTTGGAGGCAATCCTTCAGAAGCAAGGCCAACAATCTCCTCCCCATCGATCATCACCTTAGCCGAAAGGAAGACATGAGGTAATTCTGTCATCGCAGCAATGCCGTAGCGAAACGGAAAGCGCGTTCGCATCCAGCGCGTTCGGAAGGTGACATCATTTAGGCAAATACGCATTCCTTTAGGTATTGGAGAGAAGCTCAATGGGGAATCCGAAAGAAATGTTTTCTTTTCAGAACTGCCCAAATTGTTAGAATCACCAGATGTCGAAACTGGGGCGTACTTTGACGATTATTTTCCTATTAGCCCTACTCCTTGGCCCTGGCCCCGGCTCAATGTTAATCGATGGTTCTGCTGGTGAACCAGCCATCTGGTTCGGGATCCCGGCTTTATACATTTGGGCACTTTTCTGGTTCGTTGTGATGTCGACCTGTGTGGTCACCGCCGCCCTCACATTATGGAAAAACCATGAGTAATTTAATTGCAGCCACTGATCTAGGAATTCTCCCATACTTTGTCCTAGGGGCTTACCTCATCATGCTTCTGGGGCTCGGCTTCGCCGGCCTCATTAAGAGCCGTGCAGCTCAGGACGCCGAAGCCGACTACTACCTCGCTGGCCGTGGTCAGGGTCTCCTCGTCACTTCACTGACTATCATGGCGACTTACTTTTCTGGATTTGCCATTCTTACTTTTCCCGGATGGGTCTATTCCGATGGCATTGCACCGATGCTCTTCGCCCTGAACCTACCAGTGGCCGCCGCTGGAATCTATTTACTCGGAAACCGTATTCGCAAACTCGGCCAAGAGCACGGACACATCACTCCTGCCGACCTCATCAGTCACCACTACGGCGACTCTCGGATGCTTCGTTTCCTTGTCGCTCTTGTCGGAGCACTTTACGTTATTCCCTACGTCGTGATTCAAATCAAAGCCGGCGGAATCCTTGCGCAGGGTTTATTTCAAAACGTTGATCACCTAACCTTGCTGGGATGGAAAGTCAGTATTGAGGATACCGGCGTCGCGGTTCTCTCATTAGTCACAATGCTCTACGTTCTTATCGGCGGTATGCGCTCGGTTGCGTGGACCGATGTCATACAAGGACTCCTTCTACTCAGTGCGATGCTACTCTCAGGCATCGCAATTATTTATGCTCTCGGCGGTGTCAGCGGTTACTTTGCGGCGGTTTCCAAATTGAATGGAGAACTCCTTACGATGCCCCCTCCCGGGGAGCGCTTCAATACCTGGTCGGCACTTTCCTTTTGTTGCTTCGCCTCACTCGCAAGTATCGTACAACCGGCACAATGGATGCGCTTCTACTCAGCCCGCAGTGGCGACACCCTTCGTAAGACTGCGATCGTTTTTTCCACCGTCCTTCCAATTTGTTTCTTACTTGGGGTATTCCTTGTCGGTCTTGGCGGGCGGGCGCTTTTTCCAATGATCGACGGGGCCCTACCCGAAGGAATGAGCAAACCAGATGACATCGTCATCCACGTCATCAGCCAACAATTTCCTGAGATCTTTGGCTCTCTCGGTCTATTTCTCATCGCCCTCATTCTCGTCGCAGTGATGGCTGCCTCGATGTCGACCGCTGATTCGAACTTGCACGCACTCTCCGCAGTAGTGACCCGCGATCTTTATCAGCCTCTGCGCCCGGGATCTTCGCAAAATGAACGCGCTTGGATTGGACGCGCCGTGATCATCCTAGCAACCATCGCCGCTGCCGGTCTCACCTATTGGGGCGCACAGGGAACACTCCTAAAAACGATCACCACCTTCTTCTTCATGGCGATGGCTTTCTCTGCTCAGCTACTTCCATTGACGGTCGATATCTTGTATCTCAAAAAAGGATCGCGCCAAGGGGCCATCGCAGGTCTGGCGGCAGGGATTCTTACGGTATTTTTATTTCCGCCCCTCGGCTCTCTTTTTCTTGGTGAAGAAAACATTCTCACTCTTTTAACGGCTGATCTTAAAACGCTCCTCGATGTTGGGTTCTGCGGTATCGTGGTCAATGTCACGGTGTTCGTGCTAGTGAGCGCAACCACAAAAAAGAAGCACTAATCAAACCTACCGCCACTGCCCTTCCGCCACTGCCCTGGCGTCGTTCCCTTGCGTTGCCTAAAGGTCCGGAAAAACTGTGGCTGACTCTCAAATCCGCACTCGAAAGCAACCGCCTTAATCGACCTTCCGGTCTCACTCAGCAAGCGACAAGCATGCTCGATTCGCAAACTGCGTAATCTCTGCAGCCACGGCTCACCAGTCACCTCCCGAAAGAGTTGAGTGAATCGGCGGCGGCTTAATCCTAGTCGCCTTGATGCTTCATCGATCCCTTCATTGAGGTAAAAACTAGAAGCCATTTCTTCCGCATACCACCGCACTCGATCGATCGATTTTAACTCGCCTGTTTCAGCACGTCCACGAAGCAGTTTTACTAGTAAGATAGCACAGCATGCGACTTGCATCTCCCCCCAACCACACTTTTTCGATGATTGCTCGTAAAGCAGGCGCTTTAATCCCATTGCTCCCTCCTGCACCAAGCCAGGATTAGCCAAAACCTCAGGCCTTTCAAAAAGATCGCCAACCACGCCTGACCAAGCTGGGTTACTTTGATCCAAACAGAGACCAAGCAACCAAACCGGTTTTTCTTGATCATCTACAAGTCGATGACGGCATCCCGCAGGCACGATGCAGAGCTGCTCTTCTCCTAACAACACTTCACGATCTTCGAGGCAAAGACGACCACTTCCACCCAAGATATACATCACCTTGGCAAAGGAATCATTGCGCCATGGCATAAAGAAATCTGCACGATGCCGGCTCTCTAGAACCGCAACCCCGTGCGGGGGCATCTCAACTTCAACCGGAACACAAACTTCCATTACCTAACAGGGAACAATACTGCCCGATTTACAACTTTATATTGTTAGCAAGATGAAAATCTACAGCCCGTCTCACTAAACCGGCGTCGGAAAAGAGCAATTTCTTACTGATAGTGAATCTAACACTAATTTGTGACTTCCTACACAACGATTTCTAACTAAAACTCTGGTTCTACAACCTTTGCACGTTAAATTTCCAACTACAATTTTTGCCACATTACTAGGGCAGCTGGGCTCACTCGCTGGTGATACAGTGAGTTTCAAGAAGCACATCACCCCATTTCTTGAGGCAAATTGCACCGACTGCCACGACGGGGAGACCCAAAAGGGAAAGGTCGAGCTACACACCATTGGAGGCGACTTCTCCAATGGCGATACCGTCGCAATGTGGGAGCGCGTCCTCGAGCAGTTAGAAATCGGCACGATGCCGCCCGAAAAAAAGCCACAACCAACCGCGGCCGAACGGCAAAAAATCGTTAACTGGATCAAAGAGGGCCTCAAGACCGCTGGAAAAGGCTTTGAAATAGAATCGCGCATGCTCCTACCCGAGTTTGGTAACCGAGTAAGCCACGAACTCCTTTTCGATGGTACGATTAGCACCCCACCCTTCACACCATCGCGCCTCTGGAAGATGAGCCCACATATCTATGGCGGTAAAAAATACCAACCTCATGTCACTGGGGGAATCGAAGCGCAACCCGTGAGTTACAAATCAAAGTCCAGCGGTCTTCGTGATTTTGCTGACCAAGAAATCATGGACGAGGCAGGGTTCCTTGCGCTTCAACTTGCGCTCTCAGATATCATCGCGAACCAAATCCACGACCGTGAACTCGCCCCAATGAGCTACGGCCCCAACGAAGGCAAGCCGATCCATATCCCCGGGAAAGAGAGCTTCAAAGCGATCTCCGAAGCACAGGGAAACCCACCACGCGAGGCACTCGAACGCGTGATCCGTGAAGAATTTTCCCGAGCCTGTGGCCGCCCTATCACAAAAGATGAGTTCCCCAAATATCTTGCCTTTATGGAACGCAATCTTGCACAAGGGGGCAACGAAGCGGGACTTAAAACCACACTTCTAGGCATTTATCTCTCCAGTGAAGCGGTCTACCGGATCGAGCTCGGCCGCGGCCCTGCTGATGAACACGGCAGGCATTTCCTCTCACCCCAAGAGATCTCCTTCGCCCTCTCCTACGCACTCACCGACTCTCCTCCAACAAACAACCCCATCATCAAAAAAGCATATGATTCTAAAAAACTCACCAATAAAGCCGAAGTCGAAAAAGTAGTCCGCGCCATGATTGCGGCCGGCGCACCACCGATCCGCAAACATTTTCCTGCCAGCGCCTTTCATCGTATGATTCAAGAAGGTGAGCATGGCTTCGGTTACTACCCACGAATTGTTCGCTTCTTTGAAGAATTTTTCCTCTACCCAAGGGCTGAAGGGACTTTCAAAGATAGCCCCGGACCAGGAATGGGAGGCCGAGCTTTAATTGGCGCACCCCAAGGTCATATCGCCGCAATCGTTAATGAGGACAAACAAGTCTTTGAAGAACTTTTAAGCTCGCCCCGCTTCAATAACAGCCGAACACAGCTTCTCAAAATGGTTGATGAACGCCATGCTAAAAAGCTCAAAACTCAGCCTAAAGAAAAGGCAGATGCATGGCGCGCCGACATGATTAAGAAATCCAATAAACTAACCGATGACACCTTCCGCGCGGGGATGTTACACGATCTCAGCTGGCTGATTACCCACTCAACAAATGATCAAAACGACCCTGTTCACCGTGGAATCTGGATTCGCACCCACCTCCTGGCCGGAAATGTTCCAGCACTACCGATAGGGGTCGATGCCAAGATCCCCGAAGATCATGACAAGCCCCTTCGTCAGCGGTTCGAAGTCACCAAAGCTAAGGAATGCTGGAAGTGCCACAAACACTTTGAACCGCTAGGAATGCCCTTCGAAAGCTTCACCGATCGTGGCTGGGTCCGCACCGGCATGTATTACCATAAAAAGCAGAAGCGCTTCGAAACGATGCTCACACCAGATAAGATCAAGTCGGGCTTGGAAAAAGGAGAACTGATCGAACACCCCTTTGATACGAGCGGAAAAATCACCGGCACTGGGGAGGCTGACATCGATGGCCCGGTCAAAGACGCCAACGAACTCGTGACCAAATTGGCGAAATCCACTCGCGTTCGTCAATCAATCATCCGACACTGCTTTAGGTACTGGATGGGCCGTAATGAAATGCTGAGCGACTCCAAAACCCTTATCGACGCAGAAAAATCCTACCTCGACAGCGGCGGAAAGTTTAGTGAATTATTAGTTTCGCTTCTTACCTCCGACTCCTTCCTCTACCGCAAATGATCACTTCACGCAGAAAATTCACCAAGGGCATGATGCTCGGAGCAAGTAGTGCCGCACTCGCGCCTCTCCTCCGCCAAATGGAAGCGCATGCTGCGGGTAACGAGAAGGGGTTCCCGAAACGTTTCGTCTTTGTCGTAAAATCCAGTGGCATTACCCCAAGCGCCATTCGTCCCGAGGGGATAGAAATCGGTGATGACAATCAACTCCTTGACCTCAAACTCAAAGATTATCATCTCCCGCCAACCTTACGATCGCTCGATCCCTTTAAAGAAGAGATAATGATTCTGGAGGGCTTGTCTGGAAGCAACTTCGGAGGGAACCACTCATCCTACTATGGTGCTCTCAGCTGCCATCACTCGCCCGAGAAACCTGCGGCAGCCACCCTCGATTGCCTACTAGGACAACTTAATCCTGCACCTTTTAAAAATTACGGCTTCGCACCCAACGGTCACAGCATTGGCAATAACTATGGCCCGATCGTTCAGGACACAGCTGTCTTTCCAAAAATCTCAGCCTATGGCCAGAATAGCCCAATGCCCTATCAGGCAAGCGCCGAAAAAGCCTACCGCGAATTATTCGGCAGCGCTCTTGATTTAAAAAATGGAGGAAAAAACGAGTTCGCCTTGCAGACCAACCTTCTTGATTTTCTCAGCAAAGATACCAAACGCCTCGCCAGCCAAATTAGCCAAGAGGAACGCGAAAAACTTGACCACTACCTAAACGCATTCGAATCCGTTCGAGCTCGTAACGACCAACTCGTTTCAATGCAGGAGAAAATCCTTAAGAACGCACCCGAACTCACCAGCCAGTATTCCTCGACCGTCTTCACTGATCGGGTCTCTACCTTTTTCGACCTTACCGCCGCCTCCTTAATTACGGGGTTGACCAATGTGATCTCAATCCGTGCTGATTGGCTAAGCGCCAAGTATGCCACTTTTGGATTTAAGAACACTAGCGTGCACGATATCGGTCATAACAAAATCACCGACAACGGGCTCAAATCTGCCGAAGCACGTGATGTCATTCGTAAATTTCAAATCGATCAAATCGCAAAGTTGGCAACTCAGCTCAAAGCAGTCCCTGAGGGTGATGGCACGATGCTCGACAACACCATGATTATCTACTTGTCTGATACCGGAGAAGCGCACCATTCCCGCCGCAAGGAATGGCCATTCATTATTGTCGGCGGACGTGGCCACAAAATGAAGACTGCCGGTCGCTACCTACGCTATCCCAAATATGGTCAGTCCGGCCACAAGACCATTGGCAACTTGTATAATACGATCCTTCAAGCAAGCGGGGCCCCGATCCGTGACCATTTTGGCCAACTCGATAATAAGCTCAAGGATCTTGATCTCCGCGGCCCACTATCTGAGCTTACGCTCTAAAGCACCATTCTTACTCTGCCTTTTCAAGGGCGGTGACCTTTCCAGACGCGGAATCATAGGACTGCAACTCGCTTTCGAAAATCTTGAGTGGTTAAAAAAATTGAAAATTACGCGACTCGCTCGACAAAGAGATTATATAACCTCGTTTCCACAGCTATCGCCGGAATTCCATAAAACAAGAGCACGTTGAGAGGCCAACTGAATACAATTGAGCAGGTTTACGGTGCGGGTAGCCCAACGTAGTTAAAGGGTCACCAAACCGACACAATACAAAGCCCTGTTTGGGCGATCAAAATTCACTCCTCCCCCTTTTTCTTCAAAAGCTCCACCAGCTCTTCCGCTTCCTCCAGACCTTTGGGGAGCAGTGTCATCCAGCCCGCTTTTTCTTTGAGAAACTGCAACACCTCTTCGGCATCATTTAATGCAGCCTTCTTGTCTCCGAGCGCCAGATAGACATGCGCCCGGGCACGAAGATGGACATAGTTTTCAACAGGTTTTTTAAGTGGCCGCCCTTTTCCATCGACAGCTTTGGGGTCAAAAGGTGGCGCTACTATTAAAATATGATCCTTCGCTTTTTCAATCTCACCCCTCTCGAGAAGAGCCATCACCGCTTCCTCATCGCTCCAACTAATAATGTTCGGAATGAGTTCATGCTTGGATCGAGTCATCGTCATTTCCGAGAGGGAAGCCGCAACACTCCCATCGGGACGAAGGATCAACGCATTGGTTCCAATGTCTTCGTCGAGAATCCCCAGCTGACGAACAAGAGGATTTGATACACCTCCGGGAACAGTCAAGACCTCACAGTTGAGAGGTTTCTCTTTCAAATATTTCTGGATCGGAGCCACCTCCCCATCCAGAACCGCGACGATGACTTGTAAATCATCACGTCCCCTTTTCTCGATGTAGGGATTCAAGTATCGTGTCACCGTGCTGGGCAATCGAGCCCTCTTGTCGTCCACCCAGCTCCTCGTGAAGAGAACGGCGGTCCACTTTCCTTTGCTGTCTTCCGGTAGGCGATAAGGTTTTCCATCGAGGGTATGGAGCTCCGCTTTGACGTAGCGCTCAACCTCGTCCTGATACCCGCGAGAAAGATCCCACTGCTGCCGTCGCCCGTAGGTCCAACCGGCGACAAAAGGAACGCGGAACAGCCAATAACGATGATATCGATCGAGCAGAAAGGACGTGAAGGTCCACATCATGGCATGATTGGCATACCTCTTAAGAATGAGCTCGCGGTATTCCCCGTATCGTTCGCAGTCGGCCACATCGAGAGAAAGTAAAGCCGCTGCAGCGAGGACCGGACCGGATGCTTGATCCCCGCCCTGAGACTCAACAAAATCACCGATCACTTTTCTCGGTTCTGCCTCCGGGTCGCGGAGAGCTCCCTTGGCGAGACAGAAGCGCGCCACGACTTCGGCACCCTTCGGCATCCCAGCCTCCAATGCCGCTTTGGCCTCCTGAACCGCGCGTTGATAGTGCTCGTGGTTGGAGCTTAATTTCCAAAGACCCAGTTGAGCGACTATGCGACGGTTTCGCAGAATCCAAAGATCGGATGCATCAGCAAAGTCGACGATAGCCTGCCCGCATAGATCCTCGATACTTTGATAAGCGTCCCGCACCTCCTCAGCCGACATCCGATAGCGAAGAGGCGCTTGTACAAAGCAGCCTTGAATCGCGTGTAAGGTCTCTTTGGGAACCAAGTTCTCCGCGCGATCCCCATCGCTATCGCCTGCTGGAGAGACGGGAAAACCCGCCCTAATTTCCGGCGGAAGATTCGGATTAAAGGGACCTTCGGGATCAACAACAAAGAAGTCCCCCGCAAAGAGCGACGTCAGTTGATTACCATAACGCTCCTGACTCCAATCCCTCGCCAGGGCCGATTGGAACCAGCGCGTGAAATCCGTCTTGCCCGTGTCGCTTGCGCGCCTCCGGGTGGAGCCCGACATGATCAAGGCAACATAGCCGGTCGGGGTCATTGTCAACATGGCGGGATCCTTTTGAGGAAAGGCTTTGTAGTAGGGATTGTCCCGACCTCCGGGCAGATGAAGCGCAGGCCAGTCCACACCAAGATCACGCAAAATTTTCTCACCTGCATCCGGGAGTTCGTCGACGTTGAAACTGACGATATTGATCCTGAAGCTGATCTCTTCTCTTTGCTTCTTCCACTCGGTAGCCAAGCGTTGAATGTGATCGTCGGCGGGATCATCCTTCGACCAAAAATAGAGTATTGTGACCTTACCCAGAGCGTCAGCCGGTAAATGCATCACTCCGCCATCGCTCCGTTTAAAGATGCCACAGAACGGTGCTCCCAAGATCTGACCTTTAAGATTCTGGCGCTGGAACTTGATCATCTCAAGGTCACCGGGAAAACGCACTGCCATCTCGTCGCGGAGATAGTTAATCAATCTGACATCACCGGTCTCAAGGGCCATGAGCATGGCTACCCGGAGCATCTTCGCCTCCGCGGAAGTATCCCGATAGCGGGCGACCATGGGCCTGAGGGCCAACAAGCGCTCTTTCGCATTTGCGCCTTTTCGAGACAACCCAGACTGAAGCAAAAGAAAATCGGCATTAAGTCGAAGCTCCGCATATTCATTCGGCGCCTTCACCAATTCCTTGCTGATTTCAACTAGAGCTAGGCGGTTCCGGGATGAATCATCCAAGTCATACAATTGCTGATGGGCCCGAAAGAGGTGCCCGAGAACTTCGAAGCGATTGGGCGCGGCGGAGTGGGCTGCGAGCAGCTTATCGCTGTCTCGAATCACACGCTTCACGGAGAGACGCTTTCGAGCGTCGGACGATTGATCGCTGCTTGCATTGAGAGCAGCCTCAAGGCTGGCAAGCTTATCCGGTGGAACAGGACTACCGAGTTCCTTGGCAAAACCTATCGAGAGACAGGCGACGAGGCCGGCGAGGAAGCAATGGATGATTCGTGCTCTCAAACTACAATTTCACGCTACTAGTAATCGCCACAGAGTCTTTATTTTTACTCCTCTTTTTCAAGTGCCGCAAGAATGGTGGCCTTGAGAGCTTCGGTTTCTTCCAACTCCTCCGTTCGCATGCTGATGTAACCAGCTGCGGTGTTGACCTTGAGATAGACTTCTTGAATATCTGCTTGAGCGGCCTTCAATTCCCCCATCGCCAAATAAACCTTGGCCCGACTCCGTAGGTGAGGGACGGTGAGCTTCTTTGGCTTCCAATTCCGGGGGGCATCCTCCGGGCGCACCTGCTCGACCGGCGCGTGCGCAAAAGCCAGTCGCTTGGCTTCATCGAGGTCGCCCTTGGCCAGCGCTTTATCGATCATTTCCTCGTCGTGAAACTCAATGACGTTCTGGATCACCGAACCCTTTTGCGCGCCCATTACCAGTCCCGAGAGCGCGACCGCAATACTACCATCCGGCCGGAGCATCAGGATATTGTTCTTAGGCTTCTCCTCATCTGTGATCATTCCGAGCTTGCGCACGATCGGGTTTTGCAACCCACCGGGCACAAGCAGGGTTGGGAAGCTGTCAGGTTGTTGTCTCCTTTTCTCAAGTTCTGCAGCTTTCTCTTTGAGTAACTTGCCCGCCGTCTCGACATCGTCATCGAGGACGGCAACGATCAGGTTGGTGTCTTGGAAAGGTCGGGCCGAAACAAAGGAGGCGTATCGTTGTAAATATCCGTTACCTGCTCCGGTCGGGACGAACGAAATCACGGTCCACTTCCCGTCGGACGACTCGGGGATTTTGACCGTCTTGCCATCAAGTGTTTTCAACTCGGTTTGGAATTTGCGTTGCGCTTCTTCGGGTGTGCCGATCGCGAGGAAGTGTCCCTGGCGGCGGCCGTAAGTCCAACCCGCCATATAGGGCGGGTGGTATAACCAGTATCGAAGATAGCGATCCAGCAGGAAGGTGGTCGCCGTCCACATCGTCGGGTCCGTGGCATACTTGCTCAGAAATGTCTGGCGATATTGATCGTGCAGTAGCCGGCCGCCGGTATCCAAAGCAAGGAGTGAGGCCGCGATGAGAGCCGGACCGGAGGATTCAATACCTCCTGCCGATTTGACAAAATTCTCGATGACCTCTTTCGGTTTCGCGTCGGGAGCCCGGAGCGCTTGCCTTGCCAAACAAAGTTGCGCCACCACATCGGTGCTCTTCGGATAGCCACTCTCGATGGCAGTCTTTGCCTCGGCCACGGCGGCAGCAAAGGCTTTTTGATCACCACAGGTCTTCCACAGACCCATCAAGGCCGTGATACGCCGGTTGCGCACGATCCAAAGGTCAGGAGCCTTCGGGTACGCCGCGATCGCAGCAAGACAGAGCGAGTTGGCTTTCTCGTAATTCGCAACGACCTGATTCTGCGGAGTGCTGTAACGAAGCGGCGGTTCGATGAAGCAGGACTGGATGGCGCGGAGTTCATCCGCGGGAATGGATCCGGAAATCGGGCCCTGTTTGATCGCCTTCAACTCAGGCGGTGCAGCTGGATTAAAATCTCCGTCGGGCTGCATCACCAAAAACTCACCGGAGTAAATAGATTGAAGAAAACTCGTGTTGTGCGACTGAGCCCACTGACTGGCCAGCATCGACTGCAGCCGCCGTTCATAGGTTCTGTTGCTGCGCCCCCCAGATTGATACAACGCGACATAGCCGTTCGGGCTCACGATCGCGATCGTCGGGGTGTCTCTTTTGACATAGGTTTGATAGATCGGATTCTCCTGACCTTTGAGCATCTTAAGGGCCTGCCAGTCGAGCCCATGTTCACGCAGGATCCCTTCGCCGGCATCGGGAAGATCGTCCATGTTCATGCTCACAAACTGAAACCGTCCTGCGGCGTTATGCTCCACCTTGGCCTTCTTCCAGTCCGCGGCCAGGGCCTTGAGATCCTCTAGGCCATCGCCTTCCTTCGACCAACAATAGATCGCAGTTGTTATACCCAGAAAGTCCATCGGGAAACGTGCCATCGTGCCATCGCTCCGCTCAAAGTTACCAATGAAGGGCGCGCCAAAAACCTGGCCCGCCAGCTTTTCGCGCTGGAAGTTAATCAAATCCATATTCCCCGGGAAACGCTCCGCCACGACCTTACGGAGGTCGTTGACCAGCTTGGTATTGCCTAATTCCAGCGCCATGATCATCGCGATCCGGATCACCTTGGGCTCAACGTCGGTGTCCCGATAGCGCTCGACCAAGGGCCGAAGAGCATCAGCTCGGGCGTGTGAGTCCGCCCCTTTCCGGGCCGACTCGGCTTGCGTGAGCAAGAGGTCGGCATCGAGGCGCAGCGCCGCATACTCGTTGGGCGCGGCGGCGAGTTTTTTGCTGGTCTCCAGAAAGGCTTTCCGATTTTTCGTCGAATTATCCAGACTTACCAAGGCCTGCTGGCTTCGAAAAAGAACACCCTGAGCATCATAGCGATTGGGCGCAGTGGGATGCTTTTTGATCAGCGCCTCGGCCTCACGAATGACCCGTCGGATCGCCAGTTTCTTCCTGGCTGCGGAAGCCGATTCCTCGGCCTTTTCCAACTTGGCATCAAGTCCGGTGATTTCAGCGGCTGGAATGCCTCCCCCCTGATTCTGCCCCAGCGCGGGTAAGGAAGCGCTAACCAAGACAAATGAGGTGAGCACAATTCGAAGAAATTTGGTCATGGGAGTAGAGGCTCGTTTACTTCACTGGCTTGAGATGAAGGTCTTTGATGCTCACCCCTCGGTTGGGTGCGCGAAAGGTCAGCATGATAGTGTTTCTCCCCTCCTTCAGTTCGATGACTTCGGGCTCGGTCCGCTGCCAACTCCCCTTGGTATAAGGGAGCATCGCGTTAACGATCGTGCGTCGGTTGAGCCGGGCAATGACTTCATACTTCTCAGAAACGGTGCTAGCATTGAAGCTCAGTTTGTATTTCCCAGCCGCTGGCGCTTCAATTGTGTATCGTAAAATCTCGGGACGAGCCCCCAAGCGTTGGTAATGAATTTGCATGCCGCCGCCCCAGCTATTTAGGAAGGCGACTTTCTCGGTGTTGTTCTTCGGGCTGGTGCAAGCCACCGCGGGAACGGTAATCGTTCCATCTTCGGCGACGACGATCTTCTTGTCATCTTCGGGAATAATAATTTCTTGGACCTCGCCATCACCGAGAACCTTATCCGACTCACCGAGCAGACGGGCTTCTTCCGCACTCAGCGCCGCCAGCTCTGCGTCAGCTGCGGCTTGCCCCTGATTGGACGCTTCAACGACTGCCCGCTTTTTATAGAATGCGAGTCCGTCCCAAAAATCACCGCCCTGTCCGTATTGGCGAAGACTGACATCTTCCTGCCCCAGCGCATCACCGATCCATTGGGCCCGCAGCACCTGCATGTAATCCGCTTCATGCTCGCGCGCCTGTGAATCGAGATAGAAATCGAGCCCGCCCTGGGGGCCGCACCAGTTCATCGACCACCAGGCACCGAAGTTTACGACCCAGCCGTCAGAGGTCCAACGGTTCATAGCCGCATGCCCGGACTGAGTCGAACGTCTGGAAGGGATTCCAAACGATCGGGCAATGAAGCGACCGAAGAACGCGCGACGTCCGCAGATTCCGCCCAAGGCGAGAGCTTGCTGCTGAGGCGAGCCCAGCGAATCGTCGTGTCGTGTGCTCGTATAGGGCAAATCGCTTTTGACAATGCGTGTATAGCGCCATTTCTGGTCAGGATTAGTGATATGGTCCGGCCGGAATTGGCGAAGCATTTCACGCCCCCAAGTGGCCTCTTCATTGGTGTAAGGGTCGTTCGTGATGAAGCGACATTCCCAGGCGTTAAAATCTTTGAACTGCGGATCCAGTTCTTTGGCAAGGTATGCCTTTTCGAAATGCAGGAAGCGTGCGACCTGACCGTCCGGATTACTGTGATCGGTAAATACAATCCCGTTCACACTTCCTCCTTCTTCCTTCCCGTTCAGCCACGGCTGATGAAGAGCGGTGCCGAGAGCGAGACGTTGCAGGATGCCCGGCTTGCGCGCCAATTCGCTCGCCTCGAGAATCGCGGTGTAGACCTCCATGGCCTCGCCATACTCACCCCCATTCGCGCCACCCGACTTGAGGATCTTCTTCATCAGCACCTCGTCGGCGAAAAGTTTGTCGAGCAGGGCTTTGTGGACCTCGCTTTGTTGGGCGAACTCGGCCAATCCTGCCGGAGTTCCGTGCCGCAAAATCGCGGCCTTCATCAGCTTGCCATCCAAAGCGTCGCTGGACAGCAGAGACTCAAGGTCGGCGAGCAGTGGCCTGGCACTATCGAGCGTCTTTGCCTCCGCCAGTGGTTTGGCCGTCTGGTAGGCTTTGTGTGCCGCTTGCCCCGCATCTTCAGACGGAGCCTTAAGAGCGCCCAACTCAGTACGGGCGGCTTCAAAGGCCGTCTTCTCACTCTCATCGATCGCAGGCAGGGCTGCTGAAATCTCTTTCTGAATCACATCAAGCTCTCCGGCATACTTTTTTTCAAGAACCTTGCCTTGCTCCGAAAGCACTGGCACCGACTCCTTTCCGGTAGCCCAAGAAACGGCGGATAAATTCGTGAGAACTACGATCAGCCCAAACAACAGGTTGATGGATTTACAGGGTGTTTTCATGGTCATTCCTCTTCTTTTGATTTTGTTTCGTTCGCCGTTCTTGCTGGTCTCTTACGGATCAATTTAACCGCTTTTTTCGCGAAGCGCTGGCCAAGCTTTGCTGCTCCGTCTTTCGGAAAATGAATATCACCATCTGGATTGTTGGCGTCGCCACCATTGAGGTCATCGGTATCAATCCAGGCGTTGCCCGGAGTCTTGCCCAGCTTGACCTGAGTCTCCCTGACCCGTTTCCAGTGCACGTTATCGGGTCTGCTTCGCGCATAGTC
>MDTB01229544.1_pt1 | contig 15881 bp, 27 predicted proteins | sample 811161 | NCBI WGS metagenome assembly MDTB01 (sample SAMN05326650, study PRJNA326480) | marine metagenome | isolation source: seawater | place: Mediterranean Sea | collected 2009 | reverse complement strand
TATACCAGTTGGTTTATTAATTACTATAAAGTTTTCATTATCTTCAATTACATAATCATCATAGGTACCAATTTCTTTTTTTTTTGGTAAATATTTAATCTTCTCTTTTTTATTTACAGGTTTAAACTTGGAAATATCGTAAATCTCAATCAAATCACCAGTTTGAAGTCTGTAAGATGATTTAGTTTTTTTTTTATTAACTTTAATCTTATTTTGTCTTAATATTTTTTCTAATAAAGAGTGCGGTAAGTTAACAACTTTATTTTTGAACCATTTATCTAGACGTGAGTCATTATAATCATCATCTACAGTATATGATTTGGGCATGAAATCTTAATTTATTTACTAGCTACTTTAGGCTCTGGTTGAGTTACTTTTTTCTTATCTTTTGTTTCAATTTTTTTTGGCTTATCGACTTTTTTTGCTTCAGGGTTTCTATCGACTAACTCAATTACAGCCATTGGAGCATCATCACCTGTTCTGAAACCAGCTTTTAAAACTCTAGAATAACCACCTTTTCTTAAATTGTATCTTTTTGAAAGTTCTCCAAAAACTTTGGTTACAGATTTTTTGTCTTGTAATTTAGAAAATAGTCTTTTTTTGTTACTAAGTTTGTTATTTTTACCAATAGTAATAACTTTATCAATTTGAGGTTTAAGTTCTTTGGCTTTTGGTAATGTGGTTATTATTTGCTCATATTTAATAAGAGAATTGAGCATATTTTTGAACAAGGCTTTACGATGTTCACTTGTTTTATTTAATTTTCTGTAACCTAAACCGTGTCTCATTAATAGTTATTTTCTTCTAATTTTTTTGATAACTCAGCAATATTATCTGGAGGCCAATTAGGAATTTCCATACCAAGATATAATGACATTGTATTTAAAACCTCTTTAATTTCATTAAGAGATTTTCTTCCAAAATTGGGTGTTCTCAGCATCTCTGGTTCAGTTTTTTGAACCAAATCACCAATATAAATTATATTGTCATTTTTAAGACAATTCATTGATCTTACTGAAAGCTCCAGTTCTTCAACTCTTTTTAATAAGTTTCTATTAAACTCTGGCTCTGAAGATTTTACCTCTTTTACTATCTCTTGTGGATCTTCAAAATTCACGAACATTGATAGTTGATCTTGGAAAATTCTAGCTGAATAAGCTATAGCGTCTTCCGCATCTACTGTTCCATTAGTTTCTACATTCATTATCAATTTATCATAATCTAACGCACTACCTGCTCTTGTGTTTTCAACTGAAAAAGAAACTTTTTTGACTGGGCTAAATAAAGAGTCTATCGAAATTAATCCGAGAGGACTCTCTTCAGATTTGTTTTTAGGAGCTTGAACATATCCTTTACCAGTGCTTACCATTAACTCCATATGAAAATGAGTTTTTTCATCTAAATTACAAATTACTTGCTCTGGATTTAATATTTGTATCTCAGGTACCAAAGTTATATCTTTTGCTTTAACTTCTTTAGGGCCTTTTATATCTAAAATAATTTTTTTCGAACTAGATGATGAAGATTTAATTGCTAAATTTTTAACATTCAAAACTATATCAGTAACATCTTCTCTCACACCTTTTATGGATGAAAATTCATGCAATACACCATCAATTTGAATTGCTGTTACTGCTGCACCCTGAATGGAAGATAGTAAAATTCTTCTTAATGAATTTCCTATAGTTTGACCAAAACCTTTTTCTAAAGGTTCTGCAACAACTTTTGCAACAGTTTTATCATCGTTGCTTATAATATCCAATTTGTTAGGTTTTATTAAAGCTTTCCAGTTTTTATCTATTACATTAGATGTAGTGTCCATTATACTCTCCTTCTTTTAGGTGGCCGTGCACCATTATGTGGCATGGGCGTGGTGTCTTTAATTGATATAATTTTAAATCCTCTTGATTGCAAAGAACGTAAGGCAGTTTCCCTCCCTGAACCCGGGCCTTTGACTTGAACAGTTAAAGTTCTCAGACCCTGTTCGAAAGCTTTTGCCCCGGCATCGTCAGCTGCAACTTGTGCTGCGTATGGTGTTGATTTTCTGGATCCTTTAAATCCTTTTGCTCCAGCAGAAGACCAGGATACAACATTGCCACTTTCATCGGCGATAGATATAATTGTATTGTTAAATGTAGAATAAACGTAAGCAATACCCGAAGTAATATTTTTTTTTATTTTTTTCTTTTTTTTAAAAGAACTTATTTTTTTTGACTCATCTTTTTTAACTTCAGCTTTTTTTTCTATTTTTTCGTTTTTTTTGTTCATTATAATTTATCTTATTAAAAATCTTTATTTCTTAAGTGGTGTTAATTTTTTTCCAGCTATAGCTATAGCTTTTCCTTTTCTTGTTCTAGCATTACACTGGGTTCTTTGACCTCTAACTGGTAATTTTTTTTTATGCCTCGAGCCTCTATAGGACGCTAGGTCTACTAATCTTTTGATATTAACTGAAACATCTCTTCTTAAATCACCTTCGACTTTATGATTTGCATCTATAAATTCTCTGATTTTTAAAATTTGTTCCTCGGAAAGCTCGTTAACTCTTTTAGATTTAGGTATATCTAATTTCTCACATATTTTTTTAGATGAATATAAGCCTATGCCATGAATATATGTTAAAGCTATACTTACAATTTTATTTTGTGGAATATTAATTCCTGCGATACGAGCCATAAATTTAAGAATTAGTTTCTGCGTATTTATATTGCCCTATACTCTAAAGTCAACCCTTGATACCATTAATAATTCCGCTAATTTCATCACTTATTTTAGTTATAGATGTCTCACCATTAACTTCTTTAAGTAATTCAGATTGTTTATAAAAATCTACTATAGGTTTTATATTGTTTTCATAATTTTCGTATCTTCTAATTGCAATATCCTCATTATCATCAGTTCTCTTTTCTAAGTATTTTCTCTCAGAAATCCTTTTTTTTATTGTTTCTAAACTGACAGAAAGCTTTAAAACAATATCAATTTTTTGATTATATTTTTTAAGCAAGTGATTCAAGTTTTTTGCTTGATTTAAATTTCTAGGATATCCATCAAAAATTAATCTATTCTTATAATCTTCATTAGAAATATATTTTTCAATTAAATTTCCCACAATCTCGTCTGATACTAAATTACCTATATTAATTATTGATGATATTTTTTTGCCAAGGTTTGTTTTATTTTTTATTTCATTTCTTAAAAGTTCTCCTGTTGACAATTGATGTAATCTAAATTTCTTTACTATTAAGTTTGACTGTGTTCCTTTTCCAGCTCCGGGAGGTCCGAAAATAACTATATTCATTATAAGTTAGTTATCTACCAAATTTTGTTTTCTTTATTAAGGATTCGTATTGCGAGCTCATTAATCTTGTTTGAACTTGTGTAACCGTATCCATTGCTACTACAACAACAATCAGTATTGATGTTCCACCTAAATAAAAAGGTATAGGATATTTTGCAATCAAAAACTCAGGCATTAAACAAACAAAAGTTAAATATAAAGCTCCTACTGTAGTCAATCTCATTAAGATAGTATCAATATATTCTGCAGTTCTATCGCCAGGTCTTATACCAGGTATATAACCTCCATATTTTCTTAAATTTTCAGCTGTCTCTTTTGGATTAAAAACAATTGATGTATAAAAGAAAGAGAAGAATATAATACCTGATGCATATAACATCATATATAAAGGCTGTCCTTGCGTAAACATCGAAGAAATTTTTAGAAATGTATCAGATTCAGTAAATCCAAAATTTGAAATTGTTACTGGTAATAATAGTAAAGCTGAAGCAAAAATTGCAGGTATAACTCCAGCAGTGTTAATCTTAAGTGGCAAATGAGATGACTCACCGCCGTACATTTTATTACCAACTTGTCTTTTTGGGTAGTTAATTAAAATTTTTCTCATTGCTCTTTCAAAAAACACTATAAATAAAACTGTGAGAATAACTAAAATAAAAATTCCTACAATCATTAGTGCTGATAAAGCACCAGTTCTTCCAAGTTCAAATGTTGATGCTAAAGCTCTTGGTATCTCTGCAACTATTCCTGAAAAAATAATTAAAGATATACCATTACCCACGCCTCTTAATGTAATTTGTTCCCCTAGCCACATTAAAAAAGTAGTTCCAGCAACTAAAGAAATAGTTGTAATTATTCTAAAAGACATTCCCGGTTCAATAACTAAATTCCCAGCATTTTCTAAACCAACTGAAACACCATATCCTTGTAGACATGCTATTAAAACTGTTCCATATCTTGTTATTTGAGTAATTTGTTTTCTGCCCACTTCTCCTTGTTCTTTTAAATTTTTAAAATAATCAGAAACGCCTGTGAGAAGTTGGACAATAATTGAAGAAGAAATGTATGGCATAATTCCTAACGCAAAAATTGCCATTCTCGTAACTGCTCCTCCAGAAAACATGTTAAACATTCCCAAAAGACCTTTCTGACTTGAAGCCATTATTTCTTTTAATGCAGTTGGATCAATTCCTGCCAAAGGTACATAAGTTCCTAATCTATAAATTATCAATATTAAGATTGTAAAAAAAATTCTATTCTTAAGATCCTTTGCTTGACTAAAAGCCCCTGATGTATTCAACGTTTCACTTGACATATGATTTATTTCTTAACAATACTCACTTTGCCACCTACTTTTTCAATTTTCGTTAGTGCTGGCTTTGAAGCATAATGTGCTGATATTTCGATATTTTTTTTGATGTCTCCAGTTCCTAAAATTTTAAGTTTGTTAAACTTACTGCTAATTAATTTTTTTTCTTTAAGAATTTTTAAATCTAGGCTGCCACTTATCCCATTTTTTTTCTTATCGATTATATTTTGAATTTTAGATAAATTTAAAATTGCTACCATTTCATTTTTAAGTGATTTAAAACCTCTTTTTGGCAATCTTCTATACAAAGGCATTTGGCCTCCTTCAAAACTTTTTATAGCTACTCCTGATCTAGATTTTTGTCCTTTGTGACCACGTGCGGAAGTTTTGCCTTTACCTGAACCTATGCCTCTACCTACCCTAATCTTATTCTTATTATTTTTTATTAGACTATTTAGTTTCATCAATTTGACTCTCTTTTTTGAACTATATCAGATATTTTTTTACCTCTAATTGATGATAAAATTTTGGGAGAGGTTTGAGATTTTAAGCCATTTACACAAGCTTTAAGAACATTGTAAGGATTTGCAGATCCTAAAGATTTAGCTACTACGTCTTGTATACCCAAAACTTCACAAACAGAACGAACTGCGCCACCTGCAATTATACCAGTACCAGCTGGAGCTGCTCTTAAAAAAACTTTTCCTGAGCCATTTTTACCTTTTACATCGTGATGAAGAGTTCTTCCTTCTTTTAATGGTACTTTAATTAAATTTCTCTTAGCAGCTTCACTTGCTTTCTTAATGGCATCTGGTACCTGTTTAGATTTCCCTTGACCAATACCAATACTTCCTTTTTGATTTCCAACTACAACTAAAGCTGCAAAACCAAAACGTCTTCCGCCTTTAACAACTTTTGTTATTCTGTTTATCGCAACTAGCTTCTCTTTTATATCAGTTTCTATTTTTTTATTTTCATTCATTTTAAAATTTTAATCCATTTTTTCTTAACGACTCAGCAAAATTTTTAACTCTTCCATGATATTTATTTTCACCTCTATCGAAATAAACTTTAACTATATTTTTTTCTTTAGCTCTTTTTGCTAATATTTCTCCAATAAGAGTAGATTTTTCCATTTTTTTCACTTTTTTTATTTCAATTTCTTTTTCAATAGATGAAACCGAAACCAATGTTTTTTTTAATTTATCGTCAATAATTTGTGCCGATAAATTATTTAAAGATTTAGAAACTGAAATTCTGAATCTGTTGTTATTATTGTCTTTTAATTTTTTTCTATTTCTTATTTTTCTTTTTACTTTAGAATTTATTTTTTTCATTATTTCTTTTTACCCTCTTTTCTCAAAACAAATTGTCCTCTTTCTTTAATTCCTTTTGCTTTATATGGCTCTACAGGTTTTAAGTTTTTAAGATCTGCTGCAATTTTTGTAACTAATTCTTTATCTACACCATTTATCTTAATAATAGTTTGTTTTTCTACAGTAATTTTTATTTCTTTAGGTATTTTAAAATTGATGTCATGACTAAAGCCTAATTGCAAATTTAATATATCTCCTTTTAAGTTTGCTCTAAAACCTACCCCGTTTAATTCTAAAGTTTTTTCATGACCTTTTGATACTCCTGTTACAGCATTATTAATGAGGCTTCTGTACGTACCCCACATTATAGAAGTTTTTTTATCAATTTTTTTTTGTAAGGGTCTTAGCTGAAATTCACTTTCATTTAAAATTGAAGAAAAAATCTTATCATTTATTGTTAATTTTTTTGATCCTTTTGGTCCAGATATAGTGAGACTTGAACCTTCAATCTTAATTGATGACTCTTTTGGAATAATAATATTTTTTTTACCAATTTTAGACATTAAAATACCTTACAAATTATTTCACCGCCGACATTATTTTTTCTTGCCTCTGCGTCACTCATCACCCCTTTTGGTGTAGATAAAATTGCTAGACCTAATCCATTCATAACTTTTGGAATGCTTGAAGCTCTTGAATAAACTCTTCTTCCAGGTTTTGAAATTCTTGTGATTTCCTTTATTACAGGGTCACCTTCATAATATTTTAAGGAAATTTTTAAACTAGTTTTGTTGTTTTCTGTTTTTTCAATAAAATAATCTTTTATATAACCCTCGTTTTTAAGAATTTCTAAAATATTTCTTCTAAAATTCGATGATGGAATTAGAACAGAATTTAATGATCTCATTTGACCATTTCTTATTCTGGAAAACATATCACCTATTGGATCAGTAAATGTCATTTTTCTCCTACCAACTTGATTTTGTCATCCCAGGAATTTTACCAGCAGACGCCATGTCCCTTAGTGCAATTCTAGAAATTTTTAATTTTCTATAAACTCCATGAGGTCTACCTGAAACCTCACATCTATTTCTTATTCTTATTTTTGCAGAATTTTTTGGCAATTTATTTAATTTTAACTGTGCTTCGAATCTTTCAGATAATTCTAATTTCCTGTTATTAATAACTTTTTTTAAAGCAGCTCTCTTTTTCGCATACTTTTTAACTAGTTTTATTCTTTTTAAATTTTTTTGTACTGCACTTGTTTTTGCCATATATATCCTTATTTTTTCTCGTTAATTGGAAAATTAAACTCTTTTAAAAGTTCTAAAGTTCCTTCTTTGTTATTACTAGACGTTACCATCGTAACATCTAATCCTCTTATCTTATCAACTTTATCGAAATTTACCTCGGGAAAGACAATGTGTTCTTTTATTCCGAAAGAATAATTACACGAATTATCTATACCTTTAGCTGATAATCCTCTAAAATCTTTTATTCTTGGTAAAGCTATATTAATTAATCTATCTATAAATTCATACATTCTACTTGATCTCAAAGTTACTTTGACACCTGCATTTGCTCCTTTTCTTGTTTTGAAGTTAGAAATAGATTTTTTAAATTTAGTAATCACTGGTTTTTGTCCCGCAATCAATGCCAAATCATCTGCGCAAGCCTTAAGTTTTTTGCCGTCTGAGCCGTCTTCACCAAGACCCATATTTAAAATAATTTTTTTTATTTTTGGTACATCATGTTTGTTTTTTAAGGATAGTTTACTCATAAGTTTAGAAACTATCTCTTTATCATATATTGTTTTTAGCCTTGGCATTATTTCTTACCTATTGTTTTTTTTTGAATTTTTTTTGTATCAATATTTTTTATATTTGATTGATGAATATAACTTTCTTTACTAATTATACCGCCTTTATTTTCTTTTGTTGGTTTTGTGTGTCTTTTAATCATATTTATAGATTTAATTTTTACTTTTTCTAACCTGCGATTTATTTCAAGAATTTCACCGGTTTTACCTTTATCTTTTCCAGATAAAATTTTTACTTGGGCTCCTTTTCTTAGATTCATCCTTAAAGTACCTCCGGTGCTAGAGATATTATTTTCGTATGTCCTCTAGTTCTTAATTCTCTTGTCACAGGTCCAAATATTCTTGTACCTATTGGTTCACCTTTATCGTCAGTTAAAACAACTGCATTTTTATCGAACTGAACCTTGGAGCCGTCATTTCTGTAAATTTCTTTTCTTGTTCTTACAACTACAGCCTTATGTACTGCACCTTTTTTAACTTTACCTTTTGGTATTGCGTCTTTAACACTTATTACTATTATATCACCAACAGAAGCATATCTTCTTTTTGAACCGCCTAAAACTTTAATGCATTCAACTCTTTTTGCTCCGGTGTTATCTGCAACTGTCAATTCTGTTTGTATTTGTATCATTATTCCATTACCTGCCAGGTTTTCTTTTTTGAATAAGGCTTACACTCAACTATTGAAACCTTTTCACCCTCTTTAAATTTATTTTTTTCGTCGTGTGCATGATATTTTTTTGATCTTTTGATCACTTTTTCATAAAAAGGGTGTTTAAATTTGCGCGTCACCTCAACAACTATAGTTTTGTCATTTTTTGCACTTGTTACTGTTCCTTTTAAAATTTTTTTCGTCATTTTGTATTTTTTATTGTTGTATACAATCTTGCTATACTTTTCTTTATTTCGTTGTATTGGGCAGAATTTGATATTTGATTATTAATTGTTTTAAATCTAATATTAAAAAGTTCTTTTTTTAAAGTTAAAATCTTTTTTTCAGCCTGATCTTTAGTTAACTTTTTATCCTCTTTTTTTTTGCTCATTATCTTTTTATAAATTTTGTTTTAATTGGTAATTTTGCTGAAGCTTTATATAATGCCTCCCTAGCTATTTCTTCACTAACGCCATCAACTTCAAATATAATCCTACCGGGCTTAACTCTACAAGCGTAATATTCTGGAGATCCTTTTCCCTTACCCATTCTTACTTCTGTTGGTTTTTTTGAAACTGGAATATTAGGAAAAATCCTTGTCCATACCTTACCTGTTCTTTTCATATATCTAGTTAATGCAACCCTTGCTGCCTCTATTTGTTTTCCTATAATTCTCTCAGGTTGAACAGCTTTCAATCCAAACTGTCCATAATTTAACTTTACAGCTCTGGCTGCGTTTCCGTGAATTCTGCCTTTAAAAGCTTTTCTGTATTTAGTTCTTACTGGTTGTAGCATTCTTCACCCTTTCTTTTTTTTCTTTTTCAATATCTTTGGCCATCAATTCACCCTTATAAATCCATACTTTAACCCCTATAATTCCATAAGTTGTGAGTGCTTCTGCAAATCCATAATCAATATCTGCTCTGAGCGTATGCGAAGGAATACTTCCCTCCCGTAACCACTCTGTTCTAGCTATTTCGTTTCCAGCTAGTCTACCACTTAACATGACTTTTATACCTTTTGCGTTCAATCTCATTGCTGACTGCATTGATCTTTTCATTGCTCTTCGATATGCAACTCTTTTCACTAATTGTTGTGCAATATTCTCTGCAACTAAGTTTGAGTTAAGCTCTGGTTTTTTTATTTCTTTAATGTTGACGGTAACCTCACTATCAGTAATTTTCATAATATTTTTCTTAATTTTTTCAATATCAGCACCTTTTTTACCAATTACAAATCCAGGCCTTGATGTATGTATTGATACGGTGCATTTTTTAGAAGATCTCTCAATAATTATTTCTGAAACCCCAGAGTTAGTGATGTTTTTTTTAATGTAATTTCTAATCTTAAAATCCTCAATTAAATATTTTCCAAAATCTTTTTTCTTAGCAAACCAAGTTGAATCCCAGCCTCTATTAATACCTAGCCTTAGTCCAATTGGATTAATTTTTTGTCCCATTATTTACTTACCTTTTTTTCTTTCTTTTCTATTTTTTCTTCAAGCACAATTGTAATTCTGCTAAATGGTTTCTTGATTGGACTAGCTCTTCCTTTGGCTCTAGGTCTAAATCTCTTCATAACAAGAGATTTCCCTACATATGCTTCTTTAACAAACAAATTATCTATATCATATTGATAATTATTTTCTGCATTTGAAATTGCTGATTTTACAGTTTTGCTAACATCTTTGGCTATCCTTTTTCTAGAAAATTCTAAATCCCTTATAGCAACATCTGCTTTTTTTCCTTTAATAAAATTACAGACTAGCGCTAATTTTCTTGGACTAGTTCTTACGTTTTTATTTATAGCTTTTACTAAAGAATTATTTTTTTCCATTATTTTTTATCTCCTGCTGGTTTTTCTGTTGGTGCAGCAGCTTTTTTATCTGCAGGTGTATGACCTTTAAACGTTCTTGTTGGTGCAAATTCACCTAATTTGTGACCTACCATTTCTTCAGAAATTGTAATTGGTATAAAAGATTTTCCATTATGTATCATAAAACTATGACCAACAAAATCAGGGATAATAGTAGAGTTTCTGGACCAAGTTTTTATTGGTTTTTTATTAGGAGCGTCCTTAAGTTTATCAATTTTTTTAAGTAAACTAGGATGTACAAATGGCCCTTTCCAGACAGATCTAGTCATTATTTTTTCCTTTTCTTTCTTCTTGTTATAATTAATTTATCACTTCTTTTTGGTCTTCTTGTTTTTAATCCTTTTGCTGATTGACCCCATGGAGAAACCGGGCTTCTCCCCCCAGATGTTTTACCTTCACCACCACCATGTGGGTGATCAACAGGGTTCATCGCAACACCTCTAGTTTGTGGTCTTTTTCCTCTCCATCTATTTCTTCCTGCTTTACCAATTTTAATGTTTTTTTGATCAGGATTAGAAACAACGCCAATTGTAGCTATACATGTGCTACTAACTTTTCTTGTTTCACCAGAGGAAAGTTTTAAGATAGCATAATCTCCATCATATCCAGATAAGGTTACAGATGAACCAGCTGATCTTGCTAATTTGGCACCGTTACCAGGTATTAACTCAACATTGTGGATTGAAGTTCCTGGTGGAATATCTTTCAACTCTAAAGAGTTTCCAATTTTAATCTCTACATTTTTACCCGACTCAATAATATCGCCTTGTTTTAAACCTTGGGGACTTATTATGTATGCTTTTTCTTTATCTTTATACGTTATCAACGCTATGTGTGCAGATCTATTCGGATCATACTCGATTCTTTCTACGGTAGCTGGTACGTTCTTTTTCTTTCTATAAAAATCAATAATTCTATATTTATGTTTAGAACCACCGCCGATGTGTCTTGATGTAATTCTACCATTATTGTTTCTTCCTCCTGTAAAATTTTGTCCCTTTGTTAAAGGTTTATATGGAGAGCCTTTCCATAGACCACTTTTATCTAGAACTACCGTTCCTCTAGTAGATTTTGTATAAGGTTTAAAAGTTTTAAGTGCCATAAACTAAATTCCAGTTGTTAGATCAATACTCTGGCCTTTTTTAAGCGTAATTATCGCTTTCTTGTAACCAGTTTTTAAAGATTTTCTTCCTTGCTTCATTTTAAGTTTTGATTTTTGATTAATGATATTTACTTTAACTACATTTACCTTAAATAGTTTTTCTATATTTTTCTTGATCGTTTTTTTATTTGCTCCCTTGTGCACTTTAAAAACAGTTTTATTTTGTTCAGATAAAATAGTAGCTTTTTCTGTAATGATTGGGTTTCTAATTGAATCTATGTGGTTAATTTTTTTCATCTAAAACTCTTTGTTGAATTTTTTTTGCTGAGGAAGATGTAATAATTACATTTTTATATTTGAATAAATCATAAATATTTGTTCCTTCATCTTTAATTAACTTAACATTTTTTATATTTCGTGCAGATTTATTAATATTTTTCATTGTGTCTGTATCTGTAATTATTAAGGCATTAATCAATTTATTTTTCACCAGAAATTTATTGAACTCTCTAGTTTTTTTAATTTCTTTTTTAACATCAGCTAGTATATGAAGATTTTTATCAAGATTTTTCTTTGATAAGGTTTGTGCTAAAGCCAGCTTCCTAACTTTTTTATTAATTTTTTTTATTTTATAAACTGAACCTTTTGGTCCATGAGCTACTCCACCACCAACAAATAATGGTGCTTTTTTACTTGCATGTCTTGCTCCACCTCCACCTTTTTGCGGAACTATTTTTTTTGTAGATCCTTTAATTTCATTTCTTTGCTTTGTTTTGGCTGTTCTTGGTTTTGCGTGATTTAACTGCCAATCAATGACAAATTTAATTAGCTTATAGTTCACTTTTAATTTTACCAGTTTATCTGAGATTTCTATTGGGTTTGCTTTAGTACCATCAATGCTTAAAAGAGGAAATTTCATTTATTTTTTTCCTTTCTTAGCTGATGCAGCTTTAATTTTTGCTTCGTGTTTTTCTTTAATAGTTTTTCTGGTAACATTTTTTACTGACTCTCTTAGAAAAACAGTAGAATTTTTAGAACCAGGGATTGATCCTTTTAAATATAATAAATCATTTTCTAGATCTGATTTTACTACTTCAAGATTTAACATCGTTCTTAATTTATCGCCCATATGGCCAGCCATTTTTTTTCCTTTAAAAACTTTACCTGGATCCTGTCTTTGACCAGTAGAACCATGTGATCTATGAGAAACTGATACTCCATGAGATGCTCTCAGGCCGCCAAAGTTCCACCTTTTCATCACTCCTGCGAAACCTTTACCAATAGTTTTTGATCTTACATCTAAAAATTTTTTATCTTTAAAAATTTCTAATCCTAATTCGTTTCCTTCTTTGTATTGTTCATTGTTTTCTACCCTAAACTCTTTTAGTATCTTTTTTGGTTCAGTATTTTTTTTTGCAAAATAACCTTTCATCTGTTTTGTAAGTTTTGAATTTTTAAGTTTGAAGAAACCAACTTTAACAGCATTATAACCTCTTTTCTCTTTTGTGATTACATCGAGCACTCTTCCTTTTTCTATTTTAATAACAGTAACTGGAACTGATTGACCGCTTTCCATAAATTCTCGTGTCATACCTATTTTTTTTCCTATTAATCCAATGCTCATATTTTAAATCTTTATTTCAATATCTACCCCAGAAGCTAAATCTAACTTCATTAAGGCCTCTACTGTTTGTGGTGTAGGTTCTAATATGTCTATTAATCTTTTGTGAGTCCTTGACTCAAACTGCTCTCTACTTTTTTTATCAATATGAGGTGATCTTAAGACTGTATACCTTTCTATTCTTGTTGGAAGCGGGATTGGCCCTTTAACTTGTGCACCAGTTCTTTTAGCAGTATTCACTATCTCTTCAGTAGATAAATCTAAAATTTTATTATCGTAAGCTTTTAAATGTATTCTTATATTTTGATTTTCCATAAATTAAGCTAATTTTTTTGTTACTTCATCCTGTACATTTTGAGGAACTTTATCATAATGGCTAAATTGCATTGTGTATTGTGCTCTACCTTGTGTAGAAGAACGTAAATTATTTATATATCCAAACATATTAGCTAAGGGAACTGTGGCATTAATTGCGGTAGCATTACCTCTTGATTCTGTTGAAGCGACTTGACCTCTTCTACTATTTAAATCACCAATAACGTCTCCCATAAATTCCTCTGGTGTTACAACTTCAACTTTCATCATTGGTTCTAATAATTTTAAAGTTGCCTTTGTGCAAGCTTCTCTGAAGCACATTCTTGATGCAATCTCAAAAGCAAGTACGCTTGAGTCAACATCGTGATGTAAACCGTCCAAAATTGTAACTTTATAATCTATTACTGGGAAACCTGCTAATATACCACTATCAGCTACGCTTAAAACACCTTTTTCAACACCTGGAATAAACTCTTTTGGAATAGCGCCCCCTTTTATTTTGTTATCTACTTCTCTACCTTTACCTGGTTCTAAAGGGTCTACGCTTAAAGTAACTTTAGCAAATTGTCCTGAACCACCGCTTTGTTTCTTATGTATATAAGTTACTTCTGATGAACCTAAAATTGTTTCTCTGTAAGCTACTTGCGGTGCTCCTACATTAGCTTCTACTTTAAATTCTCTTTTCATTCTATCTACGATTATATCCAAATGTAATTCACCCATTCCTTTAATTATTGTTTGACCAGATTCTTCGTCTGAACTTACTCTGAATGATGGATCCTCTTTTGCTAACCTATTTAAAGCTTCACCCATTTTTTCTTGATCACCTTTTGTTTTAGGTTCAACAGCAATTTCTATTACTGGGTCAGGAAATTCCATAGGTTCTAGTAAAATTGGTTTATTTTGATCACAAAGTGTATGCCCTGTAATTGTATTCTTCAAACCTGCCAACGCAACTATGTCACCGGTTGTAGCTTCCTTTATGTCTTCTCTAGAATTTGCATGCATCAAAAGCATTCTTCCAACTCTTTCTGATTTTTCTGTTGATGAGTTATAGACAGCTGTCCCAGCTTGTAATTTTCCGGAATAAATACGGATAAATGTTAATGAACCGACAAACGGATCGTTTGCAACCTTAAATGCTAAAGCAGAAAAAGGTTCATTATCCTCAAATTTCATTTGTTGCTTTTCTTCTGAGTTTAATTTAGTTGCCTCAATAGAGCCTATGTCTTTTGGACTAGGCAAATAATCAATCACTGCGTCTAATAAAGGTTGAACTCCTTTATTTTTAAAAGCAGAACCGGTTAATATTGGTACAAAATTAAAGCCGAGAGTACCTTTTCTTATACATTTAATTAGTTCAGCCTCAGAAGGTTCTTTGCCTTCTAAGTATGACTCCATCAATTTTTCATCCTCTTCAACTGCTGTTTCTACTAAATTTTGTCTATACTCTTTCGCTTTATCTTTTAAGTCATCAGGAATATCTATATAATCAAACTTAGCTCCAAGATCCTCATTTTGCCAAACTACGCCTTTCATTTTAACTAAATCAATTACACCTTTTAAATCTGACTCTGATCCAATTGGTAGTTGTAATGGAAGTGGTTTACATCCTAAACGATCTTTAATCATATCTACACATCTATAAAAATCAGCTCCAGTTCTATCTAATTTATTTACAAAACAAATTCTTGGAACTTTATATTTATCAGCTTGTCTCCACACAGTTTCAGATTGAGGTTCAACACCAGCAACACCATCAAAAACTGCAACAGCTCCATCCAAAACTTTTAAAGATCTTTCAACTTCAATTGTAAAATCTACGTGACCTGGAGTATCTATAATATTAATTCTATGATCTCTCCAAAAACAAGTTGTAGCCGCGGACGTGATAGTTATTCCTCTTTCCTGCTCTTGTTCCATCCAATCCATCGTTGCTGCGCCATCGTGTACTTCACCAATTTTATGGCTCTTACCTGTGTAATAAAGCACTCTTTCAGTAGTAGTAGTTTTTCCAGCATCAATGTGAGCCATTATACCGATGTTTCTATATTTATCTAAAGAATATTTAGCCATAAATTTTTACCATCTAAAATGTGCAAATGCTTTATTTGCCTCTGCCATTTTGTGTGTATCATCTCTTTTTTTTATTGCTGAACCTTTGTTTTGAGAAGCGTCAATAATTTCAGCATATAATTTTTCAGCCATAGTTTTATTTTTTCTTTTTCGCGTAGCTTCCATTATCCATCTTAATGCTAATGCTTGAGCTCTTTTAGCTTTTACTTCCACCGGAACTTGATATGTTGCTCCTCCAACTCTTCTAGATCTACATTCTAAATTTGGTTTTACATTACCAATTGCTGTATTAAAAATTTTTAAAGGATCTTCATTATTTTTTGATTTTATTTTATCCAAAGCATCATAAAGGATTTTTTCAGCTGTAGATCTTTTGCCGTCATACATTATTGAATTTATAAATTTTGAAATTACCTCAGAATGAAATTTTGGATCAGGATAAACTTTTCTAACTGGAGCTTTTCGTTTTCTAGACATAAATTATTTTGGTTTTTTTGC
>MDTB01156289.1_pt1 | contig 15882 bp, 11 predicted proteins | sample 811161 | NCBI WGS metagenome assembly MDTB01 (sample SAMN05326650, study PRJNA326480) | marine metagenome | isolation source: seawater | place: Mediterranean Sea | collected 2009 | reverse complement strand
TGAAAAAGCTATTGATTTTAAATACCCTAGATCTATGGTTAAAAGACGTGTGAATTGGGATACTAAGTTACTTGCTTCCACAGATACACCTGAATCTGCTAAAGTAACTTTAGAGAAATATTGGGTTGGTACTGAGCCTACTGAATACGATACATTGGAGTCTATTAAAAAAGTAAAACAAAATGCTAAAAAGCAAGAAGAAGAAGATAGCTTGGTGAGTGATTTTTTCAATTAAGACGGAAAACAGGAGGTTAATATGTCAATAGAAAATGAGATTGATAAAGTACATAAATTAATAATTATTGGATCAGGCCCAGCTGGTCATACAGCTGCAATTTATGCGGCACGTGCAATGCTTGAGCCAATTATGTTAGAAGGTGAATTTGCAGCAGGTGTAGCTGCTGGTGGTCAGTTAACAACAACGACTGATGTCGAAAACTTTCCTGGTTTTCCGGTTGGAATCATGGGGCCTGAATTAATGCTTTCTATGCGGCAGCAATCTGAAAATTGTGGAGCTAAGATTTTTACCAAAACAGTTGATAAAGTTGATTTCTCTTCTAAACCGTATAGAGTTTACGGTTCTTTTGGTCAATTATCAGCTCATACAATTATTATTGCTACTGGCGCTACAGCAAAACGATTATTTTTAAAAGGTGAAGATGTTTACTGGCAGCGAGGTATTTCTGCATGTGCTGTTTGTGATGGTGCACTGCCCATTTTTAGAAATAAACCGTTGGTTGTTATAGGTGGTGGCGATTCGGCTGTTGAGGAAGCCTCTTACTTAACTAAGTTTGCATCAAAGGTCACTATGCTTGTCAGAAAAGACCATCTTCGGGCTTCTAAAATCATGCAAGAACGAGCGTTTAGTAATGAAAAAATTGAAATCCTTTGGAATACTGAAGCTGAAGAGGTTTTGGGTGATAAATTGATGACACAAATTAAGGTTAAAAATAATTCTACGAATGACTCATCAATTATCGACGCTAATGGTTTATTTTATGCCATTGGACATGATCCAAATACAGTATTTCTAAATGGTCAATTACCACTTGATGAATCTGGTTATATTCTAACTAATCAAGCATCAACGGCGACAAGTCTTGATGGTGTATTTGCTTGTGGTGATGTTCAAGATAAAATTTATAGACAGGCTGTAACAGCTGCAGGTACAGGTTGTATGTCAGCTCTTGATGCCGAGCGATATTTAACTGAAGAAGGTCTTATTTGATTCAATTACAGCTAATCACTGTTTTTGTTTTATCTCTTTTAGCACTTGCTGATCCTAGACAACGTTATGTTATAAAACACGCAAATCAACCCTACATGGAATGGTCTGAACCCCATGAAGTTATGTCTAGAGATTTAAGAATGCTGAAAGAAGGAATGACGGGTAATTTCTATAATTATAAAGCTCATTTTAATGCTATTGTTATGATTAATGTTCCAGGTGTTAAACGTTACAAATTTGTAAATTATTTGGTTGATGATAAACATATCGTGCCAGTTCAGTATATTGATTGGAAAAAAGAGCGACCAATAATTACTAATAAGCCTTTAGATATATATGTATCTGGTAAATTAAACTTTTTTTGTTTAGAGCCACAAAATGATGTTCCTTTGTATACCTTTGACGGTAGAATGTATCGCGATTCTGAAGGTTTATTGAGATCTGTTGCGCATCATCTTCCCATAATGGGCGTTGATGGATATATTTATTTATCTTCGAATAATCCTGATATAGATGAAACAGGAAAAGTATTTGTAGATGATATTTTTGTTGGTCAGATAAAAATAGAGTCGTTTAAGTCACCAAGTGGAATTTGGACTGTCGAAGGAAGTGTTTTTTATCCAAGGCAACCAAACCTATTAGAACCGAATGAAAATCCTGATTATGAGATTATACAGGGTTATTATGAAGGTCAAAATGAGCCACCTGGAATGATGACTTCAAAATTAATTAGTCCTTTCCAAGAAGCTACTGCTAAATCTGCAAAAAAGTATTTGGAATCATACGAATTATTGTTTCAAGCTTTAAATGAAAATTAATTTTTAGACGCTTCAAATTCCCAAAAAATTAGTAACGATATATTATCTTTTTCATGAACTTGATTATCATTTTTATCTTTGTTGTATTCTTTCTTATTTTTTCGTTTAGATTCATAAGGTTTTTTAATTGTAATATTTCCTAACATTAAACTTGAAGCCGATATAATATTAAGATTTGAAGAACTTAGGTTACTGGATATGGCGTTAATGAGTGTTGGCTTAAGCAACTGTGTTTGTGGATTTTTTTCATTTAATATTTTAGATTCAGATGTTGGCTTAACTATTGTTTGTTTCCATTTTGCTGAATCTTCTTTATTTATTTGAGCACTATTTTTTAAGTTTTCACTGTGTAATCTAGATTTATCATCAATGAAATGGAAATCTTTTAAAATTCTATTTTGTTCATACATGCTACCACTTGTTGCTGTATTAACTAATGTTAAATAGCTTGAAGCGCCGTGTTCACTAGATCCAATTCTTATAGTTCCTAAGTTACCCATTACTCTTACATAATAGTTCTACTTTGTTTTGATTAAATAAGTTAAATGTTAAATTTATGTTAAAATTTTTCTAATATTCTTGTTTATTATTCACACGATCTAATAATATCCGCTATAATAAATTTAATATTTAGGAGTGAATTGTATGACTTTAACAACAGATGATGAATTATTTCGTGTAGAATCCGACACTATGGGCGATATAAATGTACCCGAATCGGCGTATTATGGTGCACAATCTGCACGATCCTTAACTAATTTTGATATAGGTTTAGAAACATTCCCTAGAGAGTTAATACGAGCGTTTGGTATTTTGAAGAAGGCTGCTGCTATTGTAAATAATCAATCTGGAATTTTATCTGATTCTAAAAAAGATTTAATTTGCCAGGCTGCAGATGAAGTGATTAATGGTCAATTAGATCAACATTTTCCGTTAAGTGTTTGGCAAACAGGTAGTGGTACTCAAACTAATATGAATACTAATGAAGTAATTTCTAACCGTGCGATTGAATTGGCTGGTGGAAAAATTGGTTCTAAAGATCCAATTCATCCTAATGATGATGTTAATAAATCACAGTCATCAAATGACACATTTCCCACTGCCATGCATATTTCTGCAGCAATTGAAATTAAAGATTCTTTGATTCCATCTATAAACGAACTGGTCAATACATTTGATATCAAACAAAAAGAGTTTGATCATGTTGTTAAAATTGGTCGAACTCATTTAATGGATGCTACTCCTTTAACGCTTGGTCAAGAATTCGGAGGATATGTTACACAACTTAAGAACTCAATTTTACGCCTTGAACAATCGTTACCTTCTTTATATGAGTTGGCACTTGGCGGAACTGCTGTTGGGACTGGTTTGAATACTCCTGACGGTTACTCTGAAAATGTTGCTAAAGTGATTGCTGATCTAACAGATCACCCGTTTGTCACTGCACCAAATAAATTTGAAGCTTTATCAGCCCATGATGCAATAGTTTCTGCAAGTGGCGCTCTTAAAACATTAGCTGCAGCATGCTTTAAAATTGCAAATGATGTTCGTTGGTCTGCATCTGGCCCACGTTGTGGAATTGGTGAGTTAAATATTCCTGCTAATGAGCCAGGATCGAGTATTATGCCTGGTAAGGTTAACCCAACTCAATCTGAAGCGTTAACAATGATTGCTGTTCAGGTAATGGGTAATGATGCAGCCATTGGCTTTGCCGGTGCATCTGGTAATTTTCAACTTAATGTCTATAATCCAGTCTTAATATATAACCTTCTTCAATCCATTCGGCTATTATCAGATGGTATTCGGAGTTTTAATCTTAATTGTGCTTCAGGAATAGAGCCAAATTATCCATCAATAGATAAAAATTTACAAAATTCTTTAATGTTAGTTACTGCTTTAAATCCTCATATTGGATATGATAACGCAGCTAAAATTGCTAAAAAAGCTCATTCAGATGGAACTACTTTAAAACAGGCGGCTCTTGCATTACAGTTATTAACTGAAGAGCAATTTGATGAATGGGTGAATCCAACTTTAATGATCTAATCATGCCACTTTACAAACTTATTCAATTCAATTCGATTAGGAATAAAATGATTGATTGGATTTGAGTTATCTGGATATCCAACTGACATTCCACATACAATTATTCGTTCTTTAGAAATGCCTAGGTGTTCTTTGATTGTTTTACTATAAGCACAAATACTATATTGAGGACAACTTCCTAGATCTTTTTCTACTAATCCCAGCATTATATTCTGCATAAAGAGGCCCATATCTAAAAAATTTCCACGTTCTGCATGTTGATGTAAATGAAAAATAAATGCTAGTGGTGCATTAAAAAATGAAAAATTTTCTCTATAATGGGCTGTTCTTTTTTTAAAATCATTTCGATCGATCCCTTTAAGTTTATATAAAGAGTACCCACAGTCTCTTGCTCGTTTTTTAAATATCTCTGGGGTTGGGTTTGTCATGTATTGATAATCTTCTTCCTCAAAATTATTTTTATCAAATTTTGAACACATCTTTTCAATTAATTTTTCTTTTGTTTCACCAGATAAAATTTCTACTTGCCATGGTTGAGAATTTTTAGATGACCCTGCATTTCCTGCGTTAATTAGAATCTGATTAATGATTTTTTTTGGTACTCTTTTTTTAAGATATTTTCTCTTGCAATGACGTTTTGCAATAATGTTCATCAATTGTAATTATTTAATTCCATGTTTTCAAGAACTAATAATGCTTCATTTAATGTAAAATCTGTTTCAAACTTTTTAATCCAGTTATCTAAGTCCTTTTTTGATGACTCATCTGTTATTTCGTCATAATTTGGCTCAAGTGGTTTAAACTCAGAATAAGTTTTTTCAATTTCTAACTCAGATATAATCTTATTTTTTTCCTTAATTGTTTGAAGTCTTCCCCATAAATCTGATACTGTTACAGATTTATATGATTCTTCTCTCTGATTTTTCATGAATGTATTGTAATCATTTAATGTTTTTACTGTTCGATTTCCTTCTAAACGTTTATTGGTTCTACTAACTAACTTATCTTTTTCTAGAGAGTATGGCCATTTTTTATAATTTATTGGTTGAGTTATCGTCCCTTTAAAGGCATATTTTAACTCTTTTTCACCAACTTCTAAATAATCATATTGATTTGGAAATACGATATCAGGGGTTACTCCATTAAACTGTGTTGATTCACCTGTTATTCTAAAATATTCTTGTATTGTGATTTTTAGATACCCTAAATCTTTCTTATTCATGAAACTTCGTGTTGAATAATTTCGGTTAAGATCTAAAACCTTTTGTACGGTACCTTTTCCAAATGTATGTTTATCACCAATAATTAATGCTCTGTTATAATCTTGTAAAGCCGCTGCAACAATTTCAGATGCAGATGCTGAAAATGTGTTTACTAAAACAATTAAAGGTTTATCATAATATAATTTATTATCGATATCTCGGTATGTTTCTTTTCGTTTATTATTATCTGATACTTGAACAACTGGTCCTTTATCAATGAAAAATCCTGAAATGTTGACTGCATCTCTTAATGATCCTCCGCCATTATTTCTTAAGTCTAAAATGAGTCCATTAACATTATTTTCTGTAAGTATTTCTAATAAATCTTTTAGGTCATCACTTGCATTTCTATTATTTTTATTGTCAAAGTCTCTGTAAAATGATGGCAAATTTATATAACCATAGGGATTATTATTTAAATAAAAAATTCCAGATCTTGCATATGTAGATTTTAAAACTACTATATCTCTTACTATTGAAATATTTTCAATAATTCCGTCTGGCTTTTTAACTGTTAAAATTACTTCTGTTCCTTTACGCCCTCTAATTAATTTAACTGCTTCTCTTACGGGGGTTTCTATAATACTTACTGCCTCTGTATTTGTCTGAGCTACTTTTAAAATGATATCTTCAGCTTTTAATTTTCCTTGTCGCCATGATGCACTTCCAGGAATTATTCTGACTACCTTAATGAAACCATCTTCCTCACGTAAAACAGCACCAATTCCCTCAAGTTGTCCTGACATATTAATATCAAAATCTTCTTTTTCTTCAGGTGGTAAATATGTTGTGTGTGGCCCAAATGATCGTGTCATAGTATCGAAGTAATCAATATAATAGTCTTTTGTTGTTTTTTCTTTTAATCGTTTAAACCGTCGGTTTAAATCTTTCTTAGTTTTTAATCGGGCTTCTAATTCTAATTCTTTTTCAATTATTAGGTTATTTTCTGATGGATACTTTTCCTTAAATAGTGTGACATAGTTTTGGGCAGTTTGGTATTGAATCGTGGATTTCCATAATTTTGTTAATTCAGAATTATTTTTAGCGTATTTCTTTTTTTCAAAATCAATCTCAAAATAGTTTTCAGCACTTATATTAATCGGTTGTTTTAAAATTGTATTATAAATTGAATCAACAAACTCAATTTGCTCTTTCAATCGCAGGATACATAATTCAATAAAATTGAATGTATTATTTCTAATATCATTATCAATTTTATATTCAAATGCAGATAACTCAGTAATTTGTAATTCGGTTAAAAAATGCTTATTTGGGTCAATTCGATTTAAATATAAATTGAATATTCGTCTAGAATAATTATCATTTATTTTTTGATCAACATAATGAAATTGATTTAATGACCCTCTAAGTGTTTGATTGACTTTTAACTTCCAATTTTCATTAATTTCTTCACTGATTACAGTAAAGGGTACAAGACATAATAAAATTAAAATTAATTGTTTATTTAACACTATGCTAATGTCATGTTTTTGTAGGTAGTGCTAACCTTTTCAGCAACAAAATATGGTACTTTCTTATCTAAAACTTGTGGAAGAATGTTCTCAACTGTTAAGTCAGTTACTGATTCTGCTATAGCAAAAGCTGCAGCTAATTTCATGTCATGACTAAATTGTTTTGCTTTTGCATCAATTGCTCCTCTAAAAATACCTGGAAAAGCTAATACATTATTTACTTGGTTAGCAAAATCACTTCGACCAGTTCCTACAATAAATGCCCCAGCTTCTTTTGCATCTGATGGCATTATTTCTGGAATGGGATTCGCCATAGCAAATATAATAGGATTTTTATTCATAGAATGGATCATATCTTTGGTGACTGCATTAGCGACACTTACACCAATAAATACGTCAGCGTCTTTCATTGCATTTTCAAGGCTTCCTTGCACATTATTTCGGTTTGTTTTCCTAGCTAGTCTAAGTTTGGATGCATTTTCTGAAAGATCTGGTCTTGATTCATACAAGATGCCTTTTGAATCGCAAATAATTATTTCTTTGACTGATTTTGTTTCATCACCAATATAATTCATGGTTAGTAACATATCTGTAATTGCTGATCCAGCAGCTCCTGCTCCATTAATTACAACTTTTAGCTCGCTAAGATTTTTATTTCCTAATTTTGCTGCATTGATTAATGCTGCTAGTGTAACGATTGCGGTTCCATGTTGATCGTCATGGAAAACTGGTATACCTAAGTCATGTAAAGATGTTTCAACTTCAAAACAGCGTGGTGCTGCAATATCTTCTAAATTTACGCCAGCAAATATTGGGGCAATATTCTTAACAATGTTTACAATTTCTGTTGTATTTTGGGATTCAATACAGATTGGAAACGCATCGATTCCAGCATATTCCTTAAAAAGCAATGCTTTACCTTCCATAACCGGTATTGATGCTTTTGCACCAATATTTCCAAGTCCTAATACGGCTGATCCATCAGTGACAATTGCTACAGTATTTTTTTTGATTGTTAAATCGTATGCTAAGTTTGGATCTTTTGCGATTGCTTCACAAACTCCAGCTACACCTGGTGTGTAAGCAAGTGATAGATCATGTTTTGATTGAATGGAAAATTTAGGATTTATGTCTAATTTTCCACCATGCTCCTTATGAAAATTAATTGATTCTTTGTAAATTTCTTCGTTTATACTCATATTTATTCCTTTATTTATTATATTCTAACAAAACTAAACCCATCGCAAAACCCTTCTAGTATATTTGATCATTTGATATTCTTACGTATTATGATTGCTTTTTTTCGAATACTTACTTTTCTATTGATATCAGTTCCAACTTTTTGTGATCTAATTCCAGCCAAAATTGTTCGAGTGATTGATGGAGATTCTGTTCATGTTAAAAAAAATGAATCAGATTATTTTGTTGTTCGATTATTTGGTATTGATGCTCCTGAACTTGACCAACGATTTGGTCGACGATCTAAAAAATATCTTGAGAAACTTACTTTAAATCAATCTGTTAAAATTCAATTATTTACTAAGGATAATTATGGAAGACAGTTGGCACTTATTTTTGATACGGCTGGTCGTAATATCAATTTAGAAATGGTTCAATCGGGGTATGCTTGGGTTTATCAACACTATAATCCAGATCCTAAGTGGTTAGGTTTACAAGAGCAAGCAAAGAATGGGCAACTGGGACTTTGGCAACGGTCAAAACCCATACCACCTTGGATATTTCGTAGAAAATAATTATTTTGAATGGTCAATGTTGCGAACTATATCCAGTATATCTTCAAATTTTAGTAATTGATTTTTTAAAATTAAAAATTCTTCAAAGGTTTTGAAATCGCAGGTTAAAAATATTTTGGCTTGACCACTTTTATATATCTTTGTTGTTGCTTTTGATATATTTAAATTAAACTTGCTCATTTGATCTAATATATCTTTTAAAAGATTTGGACGATCAATAACGGTTAATTGTACTTCTGTTGAATATACATTCTGTGAATCTGTTGCCCAACTTGCTGGAGTTAGCCTAACGCTTTCTTTTTCTTTATAACTGTTTAAAACTTTACAGTTTTTGTTGTGAATTGCAATTCCATAGCCTTTTGTAATATATCCGACTATTGGATCTCCTGGTAACGGTTGACAACATTTTGCAATGTGACTTTCAATGTCAGTTTCTCCATCAATGCAGATCATTGGGCGCTTTATTGTTTTAATGTTTTTGTTAAGTATATCTTTTTCTATTTTAATTGATTCTTCGCCCCGACAGCTTTTCACAATCATTGTTTCTGAGATTTCATTATTGGTTATTGCAATTAAAATGTCTGAATGTTTTTTATAGTTTGATTTTTCTTTTACTTGATCCAAAAATTTCGAAATGGATGTTTTTTTTGTTTTAATAAAGCCATGTTTGATTAACATTTTTTTTAGTTTTGTTTCCCCAATTTTCAATCTAAGTTCAGTATCTTGTTTCTTAAAATATGTTTTAATTCTTGATTTAGATAATCGAGTTGTAACAATATCTAACCAGCCAAGATTTGGTTGAACATTTTTTCTATTTTGGATTTCAATTTGGTCGCCATTTTTTAATACATAGTTGATAGGTACTATTTGTCCATTTACAATTCCAGCTTTATATTGAAGTCCAACATCTGTATGAATCTTAAATGCTACATCTAAAATTGTCGCTCCTTTTGGCAATATAATGATGTCTCCTTTGGGTGTAAATACAAATACTTCGTCATCATATAAGTTTATTTTCAGGTTTTCGATAAAGTTATTTGATGATTCCTTATTTTCAGTCAAAATTTGATTGAGCCATGAAAAATCGTAATCACTTTTTTGACGTTTTTCTTTATATGACCAATGTGCCGCAATACCGAATTCTGATATCCGGTGCATTTCTTTTGTTCTAATTTGAATTTCAATTCGATGTCCATTTGGGCCAATTACTGACGTGTGTAATGATTGATACATATTGGATTTTGGAAGCGCGATATAATCTTTTAAACGACCTTCAATTGGCTTGTATGTCGAATGAAGATATCCCAATACTTGATAGCAGTTACTTATTGAGTTTGTTATAATTCGAATTCCATATAGATCATATAATTGACTAAATTCAATTTTTTCATCGTATAATTTTTTATAAATACTATAGAAATGTTTTGCTCTTCCATTAATATCTGCTTCAATATTATGGTTTTTTAAAAGTTCACTTACTCTTATGCACATTGAATCTATAATTGCTTCTCGTTGTTCCCTTTTATCAATAATTAATTCTTTAATATGGTTAAAGTCGTCTCTGTGTAATGTTGCGAATGAAAGGTCTTCTAATTCCCATTTGATTTGCGCAATTCCAAGTCTATGAGCTAATGGTGCATATATTTCAAGGGTTTCTCTTGCTATTCGATGTTGTTTTGAAATCTCTAAGAAGTGTATAGTTCGCATGTTATGTAACCGATCAGCGAGTTTAATGATTACAACTCGAATATCTTTAGCCATTGCAAAAAATAACTTTCGATAGTTTTCAGCTTGTTGATCAATATTTGTTGGATAATTTATACGCTCTAATTTTGTTACTCCTTCAACTAACTCTAAAACTTCATCACCAAATTCTTCTTTCAATTCTTTTTTTGTGCATTTTGTATCTTCTAAAATATCATGTAAAATTCCAGCTTTAATTGTGGTTGGCTGTTGATTTAATTTTGCTAAGATTATTGCAACACCTTCTAGATGTGTTATGTACGGTTCTTTTGATTTTCTAATTTGTTTTTCATGAAATCGTTTGGCATATTCGTGCGCTCTTTCTATTTCTTTGATGTCATCATTTGACATATATTTACATATTTTTAATAGTTGGAGTTTACCCATACTATTTAATATCGATTAATTCTATTTGAGGTGTAACTTTCCCGTTGAAATTATTTTTAGATACTTTAAATAATATTTGAGTCTCTTGATTCTGAATGGTTGATAATTTATTTCCTAAATTAAACCCAATACCATCAATAACAGTCCCATTTTCTTCAAACCTACATTTTAAGTGATTATGTTTTTGTCCAACTTTTTTTGCATCAATTAATAATGCTATTGTAGTAAATATAGGTTCTGGATTTGCTGATCCATATGGTTCTAATTTTTTAAGTTCGTCAATGAAACTTAGCGTGACATTTTTTAATGGCAATTTTGCATCGATTAATAATTGTTTTTTTAAATCATTTTCATTGATCACTGAATTGCATTTTTCTTTAAATAGTTCCATAAATTTGGTGATATTTTCAGGCTTTATACTAAATCCAGCGGCTTGTGAATGTCCGCCAAACTTTTCTAAATATTCGCTACAGTCTTTTATTATGTTGTAAATATTTACATTAGGGACACTTCTTGCAGATCCTCGTGCAGTGGTATCATCAAATCCGATTATTATTGACGGTTTATGATATTGGTCAACAATTTTAGATGCATTGATCCCTATTATACCAGTGTGCCAAAATTTACCACTGCATATAATACTGGTATCATTCGATGGTTCATTGTTTTTAAGTTGGTTATTAATGTCTTGTTGAATACTTTCTCCTATCGATTTACGCTTGATATTTATTTTTTCTAACTCATGTACAAAAGTTTCTATTTTTTTAGGATCTTCTTCAATAAGTGTTTTTACAACAACTGTTGGATCTCCCAATCTTCCAGCAGCATTTAATCGAGGTGCAATTCCAAATGCGATATCTTTGCAAGTAATTGTTCTATAATCAATTTTTGCTGTAACGCATAGCTCAATAATTGCTTGGCGAGGGTTTGTTTGAATGTCTGAGATTCCTTTTTTAACATACCATCGATTTAAGTGGACTAACGGCATTACATCTGCAACTAATCCTATGGCGACTAAGTCTGAATAATCATCAATATTGATATTATCAATTGGCTTAGCTCTAAATAAATAATCTATTATTCCAGCAGTGCATAAATCTCTGGCTGGATGATTCTCATCAGCTAATTGTGGATTTATAATTACGGTTGCATTAGGTAACTCTTTTGGACATTTATGGTGATCAATAATTAATACTTTAATTTTCGGATTCAGTGACAATAATTCATCAATTTCATGTTTGTTTGATATCCCACAATCTAATGTAATTAATGCATCATAATTTTTTCGAGCAATTTCAGCTACTCGATTGGAATTTAGCCCATAACCATCATTTAATCGATGTGGAGCAATAAAATCTACAGTACAACCCGATTTTCTTAGAATTTGGACCATAATTGTAATTGATGTTACGCCATCTGCATCATAGTCGCCATATACACATATGGTGGACTTATTTTTAATTAATTTCGATATTTCTTTGTGATAGTCGTTATGATTTGGGAGCTCTGGGAAAGATGTCCAATTTGGATTTATAAATTGGTCAGCCTCTGTAATGTTTTTAATGTTTCTATTGATTAGAAGTTGTCCAATAATTGGCAAACAATTTAGTAATTTTCCAATTTTTTCAGATATTTTTTCTTGCTTTGGAAATATTTGCCAATGATTATTTATTGACACCTTAAGATTGTGAAACTAAAAATAATGTTTGGCCAAATTCTATTGCGTCACCATTATTAACGCAAACTTTTTCAATTTTTCCACTTACTTCAGATTCAATTTCATTAAATAATTTCATTGCCTCAATAATACAAACAATTTGACCATCTTTGATTGAAGAGCCAACAGATACAAATGGTGAGGATTCTGGATTTGGTGATGCATAAAAAGTACCAACCATTGGTGATTTTATTTCTTTTAAGTTACTTGGTGTATTTGGTGTTTCTGTTTTGACAGATTCTTGAGCTATTGGTGTTGGTTTTTCAATTGGTAGAGCAGCTGCGGTTGTTTGTATTACTTGATTTGGTGATTCTTTTTTAATTTCAATTTTTAATTGATCTTCTTCCACACATAGGGATGAAATATCAGATGTTTCTACTAATGTAATAAGTTTTTTAATTTTTTTGATATCCATTTTTACATCTTATAGAATTTCATGTTTTGAATCAAGATAAAATACTTGATTATATCCCGATAAGCTCTTTAATTTCATCAATATTAAGATCTTTAATGGATTGTTCTTCGATCAATGAATCGATTAACTGCTTCTTTTGTTCTTGATATGTAATCATTCGTTCTTCTATTGTTGATGCTACTAGGCACTTAAATACCATGACTGGAAGCTCTTGTCCCATTCTATGAACTCGATCAATCGCTTGTTGTTCAACTGCAGGGTTCCACCAGGGGTCATATAAAAATACATAATCAGCACTTGTTAAATTGATTCCTACACCGCCTGCTTTTAAACTGAATAAACCAATTCGAATGTCAGAATTATTATTAAATGTTTCGATGACAGACTCTCGATCTTTTGTTTGACCCGTTAATGAAATAAATTGGTGATTTTTTTCTGTTAATTTTCTTTTCATTGTTTCGATCATTGGAATAAATTGGCTAAATACAACTACCTTATGGCCAGTTAAAATAGCTTCTTCTAATCGATCATAGAAAATTGTCCATTTCGGACCATCGTCTTCAGTGTCAGTTATTAAGTTTGGATGTGCACACCATTGCCTTAATTTTGTCATTAATGAAAAGATATGGATTTTAGATTTTTCTATTCCTTTTTTCTTTACAATGCCTTCTATATTTTGCCACTCTTGGTTTGCAAATGTGGTGTAGGCTTTAATCTCTTCAGGGCTTGGTGTTGCCCATAGCTCTTGGATTGTTACTGATGGCAAATCTTTTAATACTTGTCTCTTTTTTCGTCTTAACATTAATGGTTGAATCGAAGCTTTTAATAGGGGAATATTTTTTTCTTCATTATAGAACTCTTCATAATTTTTATAATTACCAAAAAACTTATCATTTGCGATATCCATGAGTGACCATATATCACTTATCGAATTTTCGATTGGTGTTCCAGTCAATAATAGTTTGTGATTTGATTTTAACTTTTTGATGGCTTTAAAGGTGTTTGTTGTATTATTTTTTACATATTGTGCTTCATCAAGAACGATGTAATTAAATGTTGTTTTACATAACTCTTTTTCATCCAATCTTACTGATGAATAGGATGATAAAATTATATTGAAGTTTTCGAAATCTGGAATCAAATTTTTTCTTTTTGGCCCGTCGTAACATAATATTTTTAAATCAGGCGCAAATGTTTTTAATTCACGCTCCCAATTAAATAGTAATGTTTTTGGCATTATAATTATTGTGGGTTCTAAACTTTTTTTGGTTGAGTATAATGTTCGTAATAGCATAATGGTTTGAATCGTTTTTCCTAGCCCCATATCATCTGCTAAAATTCCATTTAGATTTGCATTATTTAATGCTAACAGCCATTTTAATCCATCACGTTGGAATGGGCGTAAAGTTTTATTTATTGCTTCATTCAAAGATATTTTATCGGCTTTTTTAAGCTCTTTGATCACCTGTTCAATGTTTTTGCTTAGTGTTAGTTTGAAATCAGTGTGAAGTACCAAATAAATAATTAAACCGACGGTAATTTTAATTGATGAATTTTTACATATATTTGCAAGTAGTGCGGTTTGTTCAATTGGTATGATTTGATTATTCTTTTTGTCGAAATAATATGGAATATTATATTGGATGTAATCATTAATAGTTTGCGTAATATTGTCTTTGTTTGGGTGATTCCATGTGACTGATATTTTGATTTCAGATTGAGCGTTTTGTTTTATTTGTAATGTTGCTTCAATTTGTTTTTTGTTCAAGAGGTATGTTTTAGCACTATCATTACTAAATCGAATATGTTCATGTTGTTTATTTTTTATTTCGCCTATGATTTGATCAAAATACGGACTCTTATATGTGATGGAGTCTACATCAGTGGATGTGGGATGATAATGTAGTAGGATATCTCTAAGATCATGTTCTTTTGTTAAATCCCTTTGTGTGTATGTAAAATCAGAAAATATGATGTAAGGGGTAGGACTTGATGACAGTACTTTTATGTCGTTATATTGATATGATATATGTAAAATTCCACCTTCAGATGTTACTTCGATGTCTATTTCGCATATTGGTGGTATTGTTGTTTGTTTTAAATTTTGGATATTTTTATCAATGGCTAACTCAATTCCAACTTTTTTTCTTAATGTTACTAGCTTGGTAATGAATGGCTTAATTTTTGATATATCTAAACGTTGTAATGAGTGGTTATTAAATTGGTCAGCAATTTTTGTATGTGAGTGATTTTCTATTTCATAATATTTATTTTCATAAACGATGATATTTGATTTATTGCATTGAAGAGCTTCAGTTACTGGTATCAATGTTTTTTTGTCTTTGCAGGTCCAAATAAAAGATATGAGGACTTGATGATCAGTAATTTTACAGGTAATTTTTAAAATGATTTTTTCATCTGATCGTTCAATTAATTGATGGTTTTTATCGTACAAACAATTGTTTGAAATTAGATTAAAAATAATTTTTGATAAATAATCATCTTTTTTATGCCACGATGAATGATAAAAAAAAGTTTCGTCGAAATGAAGTTGAATATTTTTGATTAGTGATTTTGATCGTTCATCGAAGTGGCCAGTTAAATTATTAAGGCTATGGATAAATAAATGTGATTCTTCACAATATGTATCAATTGATGGGTGATATAGGGATAAATTTACTTTATTTTGCATAAAATTATAAATGATTGTTAATTGTATTTTGTGGTAAGGTTCAAAATTATTATCAGTAACTTTTGGTTTTGTTGTAAATGACTTATTTTTATTAATGTAGTCGATGTACCAATAAGCAAGGGCTGTTAAGGGGGCACTAAATGGTCTAATTTCAACATTATCAATTAAGCCAATGAGCTTTGTATTATCTTTGATAATTTTTATTTTTTTTTTAGTTGCGCCTCTAGTATATGTTCCTGTTAAACTTTTCGAACTTAGGGATACTCCACTAATGGTATTTTTTTGAAACGCTTTTTTACCCTTTTTCAAAGTTTCAGTCGTCGCATGTTCTTTGACTTCAAACTCATC
>MDTB01115748.1_pt1 | contig 15882 bp, 20 predicted proteins | sample 811161 | NCBI WGS metagenome assembly MDTB01 (sample SAMN05326650, study PRJNA326480) | marine metagenome | isolation source: seawater | place: Mediterranean Sea | collected 2009 | reverse complement strand
GAATCAAAACTAGAGATAGAAAGCAAAACAGGAAAAGGTAGCAATTTCAAAATTATTTTTCCTTCTCATCGCATAAAAAAAATCAAAAAAATAATATGAAAAAAAAAATATTTAAATGATGTTATGTTGAATTTTTATCTCAAAAAAATTCTTGATTCAAGAGTATATGAGGTCGCTAAAGAAACCCCATTAGAATTTGCTGCTAATCTTAGTGAGAAATTTAAGAAGAAAATTTTTTTGAAAAGAGAAGATACTCAACCTACCTTTTCTTTCAAAATTAGAGGGGCTTACAATAAAATAGTAAATCTTAGTAACAAACAACAAAAAAAAGGGATCATCGCTGCATCTGCAGGGAATCACGCGCAAGGTGTTAGCTTGGCTGCAAAAACTCTTGGAGTCTCCTCAACAATTGTTATGCCCAGCACCACTCCAATTGTAAAAATTGAGGCAGTAAAAAAACTTGGATCAAAAATTATTATTATTGGGGACTCGTACTCTGATGCCTATGATCATGCAATTAAAATTAGTAAAAAAGAAAATTTGATTTTTATTCACCCTTTTGATGATGACGAGGTTATTGCTGGGCAGGGAACAATAGGAATGGAAATTTTAAGACAAAATACCAGCGAGATAGAAGCTATTTTTATAGCAGTTGGGGGTGGTGGCCTAATTTCTGGTGTCGGGGCCTACATCAAATCAATTAGGCCCGAAATTAAAATTATTGGTGTTCAAACTGAGGATTCGGATGCGATGTCAAGGTCACTGCGAAGTGGGAAACGTATTCGATTAAGTAACGTTGGTCTGTTTTCTGACGGAACTGCTGTAAAACAAGTAGGGCAGAAGACTTTTAAATTATCTCAGATTGTTGTTGACGAAATTATTTTAGTTAACACTGACGAGGTTTGTGCAGCTATCAAAGATATTTTTGAGGATACTAGATGTATTCAAGAACCTGCTGGAGCTCTAGCTTTAGCAGGTTTAAAAAAATGGGTTTATGCAAATAAAAGCATCTCAAAAGACTTAATTGCTATTACATGCGGAGCAAATATCAATTTTGACAGACTGCGTTTTATTTCTGAGAGGTCTGAATTAGGAGAAGAAAAAGAAGCACTTTTATCGGTTACTCTTCCAGAAAAGAGAGGAAGTTTCTTAAAATTCTGTAGATCAATTGAAAATAGAAATGTCACTGAATTTAATTACAGAATTTCAAACGACTCCTCGGCAAATTTATTTGTAGGGTTACAGGTTAAAAACAAAAATGAGGGTAATACTTTAATAAAAAAACTTAGAAGAGAAGGGTTTTTAGTTAATGATCTAACTTTTGATGAATTATCTAAACTACATATACGACACATGGTAGGAGGCAGGTCAAGTCTTGCCATTAATGAAAAATTATATAGATTTGAATTTCCTGAAAGACCTGGTGCACTAATGAAATTTTTATCTTCCATGAACAGTAGCTGGAATATATCTTTATTTCATTACAGAAATCATGGTTCTGATGTTGGTAGGATTATGGTTGGGCTTCAAGTTCCCTTGAAAGAGGCAGTTGACTTTAATAGTTTTCTCAAATCATTAGGATATAATTATATTAACGAGACTAAAAACACTGCGTACAATTTATTTTTAAAATAAATTGATAATGTATATTTTTAATGAGCTAATGAATTTAGTTGCGTGGTAAAACATCATTGGGATGCCAGCCTTTATTTGTTTGTAAATTATTTGTAAATAAAACTAAAAAAACCCAATATATGGAATTACTAGCAATTGGATTAAATCATCAATCAGCATCCCTTGCTCTAAGAGAAAAACTCGCATTTCCAGGAGAAGTTTTAATCAAAGCATTAGCTGATGCCAAGAAAACCCTTTATCCTTTGGCACCGGAACTTGCTTTATTGTCAACATGTAATCGAACAGAACTTTATCTAGCTGGGAGCAAGGCCGAAAAGATAATTTTAGAGGCTGAAACCTGGTTGTCAATTTATGCTAAATCAGAGCTCAGCGAATTAAAAAAACATCTTTATTTACATCGAAATCATGAAACTGTTCGACATATTTTTCGTGTTTGTTCTGGTTTAGATTCAATGGTTTTAGGAGAGCCACAAATCCTTGGTCAAGTAAAATTGGCTGCTCGACAGGCACATGCATCTGGTAATCTTGGAACTAACCTTCACCAGTTATTCCAAAAAGCTTTCAATGTTGCGAAGGATGTAAGGTCAAATACGGAGATTGGTTCACAATCTATTTCTATTGCTGCAGCGTCTGTAAAAATCTCTCAACAGATTTTTGGAGACCTTAAAAAAACTAAAATATTATTTATAGGTGCCGGTGATATGATTCGGCTATGTATTCCACACTATACGAGCCAAAATCCAAGTCAAGTTGTTATAGCAAATCGAAATACTGAAAATAGCAAAGAGCTTGCTAATAGCATTGGTGGAACAACTGTCCCACTAAGTAGACTATATGAAATACTCCATCAATTTGACATTATAGTAAGCTGTACTGCAAGCACTTTACCAATTGTGGGACTTGGTATGGTTCAAAGTGCTCTTAAAAAAAGAAAGAATAGGCCTTTTGTCCTAATTGATTTGGCAATTCCTCGTGATCTCGAGCCGGAAATTAAAAAAGTTGATAATGTTTTTATTTACTCCTTAGATGATATTGGTTCATTAGTTCAAAGAAATCTGGACAATAGACATTCAGCTATTGAAAAAGCTGAAAAGATAATAGAAGAGAACGTTTTAACTTTTGAAAAATGGCAGTCAGGAAGAGAAAGAATTCCTCTCTTAAAAGCTTTAGCAAAACATGCTGAAAGCATTCAACAAAACGAAGTGGATACTGCACTAAAAAGATTGTCCAAAGAAGATAATATCGAGAGTGTTTTAAAAGGTTTAGCCAGAGGAATTTCGCAAAAATATCTGCATGGAGCATATAATCTACTCCAGACAGAGACAAAAAAATCTGATGAGGAAATCACTAAGTGGATTAAACGCTTATATGGATTGAGTTCTACTAACAAGGATAATTATGAAAAAAAGCCTCATAAATAGGCTTAAACAAATCAAAGAACGAATGCTTGAGTTAGAGAGTGAACTTTCAAATCCTGACATTACCAGCAACAGAGAAAAGCTTTTAAAACTCTCTAAAGAGCGGTCTGAAATTTACCCGGTAGTGGAAACCTTTGATAATTTTATTGCTGTTAGCGATGACATCTCAGTAGCTGAGGAGTGGATAAAGGAACCTGATTTAAGACAAGAGGCTTTGATAGAACTAGATTCGCTTAAAAATAAATTGAATCTCATTGAAGAAAAACTTCAAACACTTCTTTTGCCCAAAGACCCAAATGATGATAAAAATGTAATAGTTGAAATTAGGGCCGGAACCGGTGGGGATGAGTCTGCTTTATTTGCTTCTGACTTATATCGAATGTATGTCAGATATGCTGAAAGAAAAGCATGGAAGTCTGAGGTGCTATCAAGTAATGAGTCGGATCTTGGAGGTTTCAAAGAGATTATCTTAAGACTTGCTGGTGAAAATGTATATTCCCTATTAAAATTTGAATCCGGTGGGCATCGAGTACAAAGAGTACCAGCTACTGAAACCCAAGGAAGAATTCATACCTCGGCTTGCACAGTAGCAGTACTTCCAGAAGTTGAAGAAACTAGTCAAACTCTGCTTTCTCCTGAAGAATTGCGTATTGACGTCTTTCGAGCCTCTGGAGCCGGCGGACAGCATGTGAATAAAACTGAATCGGCTGTGCGAATAACACATATTCCTACCGGAACAGTGGCCGAGTGTCAGGATGGAAGAAGCCAACATAAAAATAGGGAGCAAGCCATGAAGGTGCTTATTGCCAGAGTTCAAGACAGAGAAAATAACATACAACAACAAAAAATTGCAAACCAAAGAAAAAGTTTAGTAGGATCGGGGGACAGATCTGAGAGAATTAGAACATATAATTTTCCTCAAGCACGTGTAACGGATCACAGAATTAACTTAACTAGTTATAAATTAGAGCAAGTTTTAGATGGATGCTTAGAAGAATTCAGTAATAATTTGGTTGCAGAACATCAAGCTAATTTATTAGCCGAAATTAATAATTAATTTAATTAAATGTATGATTAAAAATAATGATTTAAAAATCTCTAACCTTGAATTAAGTAATTTATTTATGCTAGCTAGTGGTAAGTCTATAACTTTGTGTTTAGCTGATATGAGTAGGGAGTTTTCTTTCAGCGAATATGCATTGATATCAAGATGGCTTAAGCTGATTAAAAATAAAGTTCCACTCCCATATGTAACTGGTTACAAGGAATTTTTTTCAAGAAATTTCTGGGTAAATCAAAATGTTCTAATTCCTAGGCCAGAATCAGAGTTGTTAGTTGAAATCGCTGTTGACTCTATTTTGTTAATGCAAAAACGAGCCCAAAAAAGAGAGATTAAGGTTTTAGAACTTGGAACTGGTTCAGGAGCAGTAATAATAAGCATAGTGCTTGAACTTTTGAAGCATGGCGTCTCAATTAATGCTCATGCATCAGATGTATGTTCAAAAGCATTGTCTGTGGCAAAAAATAACTCTTCTTGGCTAGGTGCAGAAATATCCTATTCGCAAAGTAATTGGTTCAAAAATTTTCAGATGAGCAAGAAAAAATTTGATCTTATAATCTGTAATCCTCCATATATTGGTTTAGATCACGAAAAATACATCTGCAAAAATGAACTTTTATTAGAGCCAAAATTAGCTCTTTATGGATTAAACCCAACTGCGGATGGCACTAGTAACTATCAAGAAATAATATCTCAGGTGCGAAATTGGACAGAGACCGGCTCTTTATTAATCATGGAACATGGATCAATGCAAAGGAAAAAAATTAATAAAATTCTTTATGAGAATAGACTTGAAAGTTTTGAGGAAATTAATGATTTTTCTGGTTTACCTCGCGTAGTTAAAGTTCGTTTATGATATAAGATATTAATTAATTGTAATGTAATCATTCGAAGGAAAACTTTATGAATGCTCGAGAGTTTATTGAGGAAACACTGAAAAAAAATACTATAGTACTCTTTATGAAAGGAACTGCTCAATTTCCTCAGTGCGGTTTTTCTAGTAATGTCATAGAGACTTTAAAAAAGGTTGGGGTTAACAATTTGGCGACCGTCAATGTTCTAGAAGACCAAGATGTTAGGCAGGGAATCAAGGATTTTTCAAACTGGCCAACCATTCCCCAACTTTACATTAACGGGGAGTTCATAGGGGGTTCAGACATTATTTTGGAAATGTTTGAAAATGGCGAATTAAAGAATATGTTAGAAGAAAAGAAATTATTGGTGCCGACTATCTGATTTGAACAGATGACCTACCGCTTACAAGGCGGTTGCTCTACCACTGAGCTAAGCCGGCTAAATTACTTGATAATCTTGAGATGTCCAGTATTGTTTTTTTTTCTTACTTTAGTTATTTTTTTTGAAGATTTATTTTTTTCACTTTTCTTCAAAGGCTCTTCAGAAATTTTAGGTTCATTTTCAGAAATTAATTTTAGGGAAGTTTTAGAAACTGTAGTCTCAGTGGTTTCTTTGTGTTCTGTTATTCTGCTCGATGTTATTTCAAAAGAGATTCCTTGGCCATTTTCCTTTCCGAAGATGGCTAAAACATTAAAGATTGGTATAACAACCTCTTGAGGTTTACCAGCAAATCTTCCCATAAATGTTATTTCTTGGTTGGTAATTTTCAAAGAGTTTGTAGCTAAGCTACTGATATTTAATAGTATTTCACCATTTCTGACGTAATCACTTGGAACCCTCACGTCAGGAGTTACCAATACCGAAAGGTAGGGAGTGTATTCCGAATCACTACACCAATCAAAAATAGCTCGGATAAGATAAGATTTAATTGGAGGAACGGTACTATTCATAACATGATTCAAGTTGAAATATTGTTTATTTTCTCATAACTTTTTCAAAAGGAGTCAAAGCTTCAAAAAAAGCTGGCCTAGAAAAAACTCTCTCTGCATATTTAAGAATTGGAGCTGCTGCCTTAGGGAGTGTAATTCCATAAAAATCCAATCTCCACAACAAAGGAGCTAAAGCTACATCAATCATAGAAAAATCTTCTCCGAGCATGAATTTAGATTTAGCTATTATGGGAGATAGTTGGCATAATCTATCTTTGACGTTGGTTCTGGCATCATTTGTTTGTTTACTGTCCCTTTTTTCCAAATCATTAATATGAGAAAAAACTTCTCTCTCGAAATTAAATAATAGTAGTCTTGCACGAGCCCTTTGGACAGGGTCAGAAGGCATTAATTGGGGATGAGGGAAGCGTTCATCGATGTATTCATTTATAAGGTTTGACTCATATAGAACTAATTCTCTTTCAATTAGCACTGGAACTTGTCCATAAGGATTCATGAGAGAAATATTTTCAGGTTTATTAAATAAATCTACATCTCTAATTTCAAAATCCATACCTTTCTCATACAAAACAAATCTGCATCTATGACTAAATGGGCATGTAGTTCCGGAGAAAAGAATCATCATTACAAACTGGCTCCAAAATAATTCGGTTTAATATATTAAAAAATGTTACGGAAGTCTAGGTTCTCACAAAATAAAGTTTTGCGAAAAATAAACAAGCATTCGAAAGCTATTTTATATCTTTCCAATAAGCCGCATTAAGTCGCCAAGCAAAAAAGGCAAATAAACTCAAGAAGAGAATTACCCAAACACCTAGACGCTTTCTTAACTGTCCAGATGGATCTGCTACCCAAACCATGAATGCTGTAAGATCTGCGATGTTGTTATCGTACTCAGCTTTTGAAATAGTACCAGGAGTTTGCGGTTCAAACTTGTCAAAAACCATTTTTTTTACTCCATTCTCTAGTTCTTCCTTATATGTAGCATTATTAATACCTTGCATCTCCCATAGGACATGGGGCATACCAACACCAGGGTATACCAGATTGTTCCAACCAGTTGGTTGATTAGAGTCTTTATAGTAACTTCTCAAATAAGTATAAATCCAATCCGCTCCTGATCCTGCGCCAGAGGATCTAGAACGAGCAGTTAAAGATAAATCTGGGGGAGCCTTTCCAAACCATTCCTTTGAGTCTGATGTCTTCATAGCCGCAACAATGGGTGAAGCTAAAACTGAGTTAGAATCTAAAATTAGATTATTTTTAATTTGGTCTTTATCTAAACCTAAATCTTTTAATCTTCCATACCTTACCTGTGAAATACCGTGGCAACCAGAACAATAGTTCATAAATAATTTAGCCCCGTTTTGTAAAGAAGCCATATCATTCAACTTTTTCATTGGAAAGCTATCAAGCCGAACAGAAGTTTCTGCAGCAAAGCAAGCTCCTGAAATAGAAGCTAAGAAAAAGAACACAAGTAAAAATTTTTTAAAACTTTTGTAACAGAATTTCATAATAAAGTCAGTGCTTTAATGGGGTGAAAATATAACCCTAGAGGGAACTGTTTTGAAACTTCCAAGTTTGGTCCAGAAAGGCATTAAAATGAAAAAACCAAAATAGTATACCGTACCTAGTTGAGATACTAGCTCTCCAACGGGTGAAGGAGGTAGCACACCTAAATAGCCTAGGACGAAAAAATTAACTACAAAAACAGCATACAGAAATTTGTGCCAGGTTGGTCTATATCTTATGGACTTTACAGGAGATTTATCAAGCCATGGGAGCAAGAACAGGATTAAAACCGCGCCACCCATAACTACAACCCCCCAAAACTTAGCATCAAAAATTCTGAAAGTAGCAGCTAAAATTAAAGCAACTATGAGCCCAACCCCTTTGAAAGTGATGGGAATACGTGAAAAAATCAATGCAACTGCAAATGCAGCAGCACCTCCTACCATTACCCAAGTGAAGACGTCATTAACAGCTCTAAGCATTGAGTAATAGGGGGTAAAATACCAGACTGGGGCTATATGTGATGGAGTTACTAAAGGATCCGCAGGGATAAAATTATTATATTCTAAGAAATAACCTCCCAACTCTGGGGCAAAGAACACCACTGCGGCAAAAATTATCATAAAAATTGAGAGACCGAAAATGTCATGAATTGAGTAATAAGGATGAAAAGGGATTCCGTCAAGGGGAACACCTTTTGAATCTTTTTGTTTTTTAATCTCAATTCCATCTGGGTTGTTAGAACCAACTTCATGAAGAGCAACTATGTGTGCAGCAACTAATCCGGCAATAACAAATGGAATAGCAATAACATGAAATGCGAAAAAACGATTTAGTGTGGCATCACCAACAACGAAGTCCCCTCGAATCCATACAGCAAGATCTGGACCAATCAAGGGTACTGCTGCAAATAGATTAACTATTACTTGAGCCCCCCAAAAAGACATTTGGCCCCAAGGTAGCAAATATCCAAAAAAAGCTTCTGCCATTAGGGACAAAAATATCAAACAACCAAATATCCAAACTAGTTCTCTTGGCTCTCTATAAGAACCATAAATTAAACCCCTGAACATGTGTAAATATATAACAACGAAAAAAGCAGATGCTCCAGTTGAATGCATGTATCTTATCAACCACCCAAATGGTACTTCTCTCATAATGTATTCAATACTCGCAAAGGCAACTGGAATACCAGCACTATTCAGAGATGCATCTGGTTTGTAATGCATAACTAGTAATATTCCAGTGACAATTTGTAAAACTAAAATTATTGTTGCAAGACTTCCAAAAAAATACCAAAAGTTGAAGTTTTTTGGAGCGTAGTACTCAGCCAAATGATTTTTTAAAAGCGGGGTTAGTGGAAACCTTTTGTCTAACCAACCATATAAACCTTTTGAATCAACAGTTCTTTCAGATGCCATACTTTTTTCCTTATCTAGCCTATTTTAGGCTTCTCCATTCTCGTCTTGTCCAATGACCAATTTAGTTTCAGATAAATACATGTGGCGAGGAACTTCCAAATTGTCTGGGGCAGGTTTATTAGCAAAAACTCGACCCGCAATATCAAAAGTTGAACCATGACACGGACATAAAAATCCACCAGGCCAATCATTACCCAAATTGGCGGACGGACCAGCAATAAACTTGGATATGGGGGAGCAGCCTAAATGAGAGCAAATCCCAACTACAACAGAAATTTCTGGTTTTATTGAGCGATGCTGATTTTTTGCATACTCGGGTGTTGGGTATTGTTTGCGATCAGAATTTGGATCAGCAAGTTTCGAGTCTATATTTTTTAAACTTTCAAGCATTTCAGGAGTTCTTCTTATCACCCAGACCGGTTTACCTCTCCATTCAACAGTTTTGATACCTCCTAATGGAATATCTGATAAATCAACTTCAACAGGTGCGCCAGCAGATTTTGCTTTTTCAGAGGGGCTCATTGAAACCGCAAAAGATACAGCAGTTGATACAGCGGCCAATCCGCCAGTGGCGCCACATGCAATCAACCAGGTCCTTCGAGTTGATTCACTAGGAGGCCTTTGAACAAAGGATTCTCCGCTGTTAACTATCTGATCAGAATTTTTTGTATTAGTATTGTTGTCAGCCATAAATTCCCCAAAATATATACTCAGACTGCCATTTATTCTTCAGTTGAAGTATCATCACTCTCTAGAGATGTATTATATGAATAAAGTTCAAGAAAATCCCTACATCATACCATGATATTTAAAAATTAAAGGCTTGATAACTTTGTCAATTCGATTAAAACTTTGGTTATTATTCTGTCAAACAACCACAATTTTGGTTGCTTTGTTGTTTGTAATCTCAACACTTAAGCCTTTTTGGATTGAAATTTTATTTAAGGATGATGGTAATTTAGAAAAATTTAATGTTGTAAAAAAATCAAATATTGTTAATGATGAGCCAATAAGCAAAGAAGACACTGCCATTATTGCACCAAGAAATCTTAGATTTGCAGCTGCAAAAGCAATGCCTTCAGTAGTGCACATTTACACTACCCAAAAAAAAGTACAAAGCAACCATAATCTTTTGTTAATTGATCCTTTTTTTAGAAAGTTTTTTAGCGACGAATTCGATTTAATCAACCCAAACTCCCAACCAAAAACAGGTTTAGGGTCTGGAGTTATTGTTGATGATGAAGGTAATATTATTACTAACAACCATGTTATTGACGGTGCTGAAAAAATTGAGGTAGCGTTGTCCGATGGCAGAAAAGCCACAGCAATCGTAATTGGAACCGACCCTGAAACTGACCTTGCAGTTTTGCAGGTAAAGCTCAGTAATTTATACAAGATAACTTTCGCTAACTCTAATTCATCCTATGTTGGTGATAGTGTTTTAGCAATTGGTAACCCCTATGGAGTGGGTCAAACAGCTACACAAGGTATTATTAGCGCCCTTGGTAGAAATAAATTAAATATCAATACTTTTGAAAACTTCATTCAAACAGATGCTGCGATCAACCCCGGAAACTCTGGGGGTGCTCTTGTTAACGTGAACGGAAATCTTATTGGAATAAATACGGCTATTTATTCTCAATCAGGTGGTAGTGTTGGGATAGGTTTTGCTATTCCGTCTTCAACGGTTGAATTAGTTTTAAACAGCATTTTAATTGACGGAAAAGTAACAAGAGGCTTTTTAGGTGTCCAACCTGCTGAAGTTACAAAAACAATAGCTAAAGGACTAAAATTACCAAACAATAACGGTGCCTACATCAGTAGGATAGTGAATGGAGGCCCTGCAGACAAAGCCGGGTTAATTCCAGGTGATATAGTGACCAAAATTAATGAAAGGTCAATAAATGACAAGGAAGATTTGTTGGCAACAGTGGCTGGGATAAAGCCAGGAACAAAAATCAATATTGAAGTATTCAGAAATGGGAAAAAATTATCAGTAGTTTCTAAAATTGGAGAGCGTCCAAAATAGATAATTTTTATTTAATCGCAGGGGGCGACTTATTAAACCATACTGACATCCATATTCCGATTTGAAAAAGCAAACACAAAGGTATTGCTAACATCAATTGAGAGATTACGTCAGGTGGGGTAACTATAGCAGCAATAATGAAAGAAATAACAATAAAATACGGTCTAAATGAAATCATTCTCTCCACTGTTACCAAACCAACCCTAACAAGTATCATTTGAACAACCGGTGTTTCAAAAGAAATACCAAATACAAAAAATAAAGAAATTGCAAAACTAAAATACTTGTCAATGTCAGTTGCCATCTCAACGTCATTAGGAGTGTATGAGGAAACAAAACCAAAAGCGGCTGGAAAAACAATAAAGTACGCAAATGCCATACCAAACAAAAATAAAAGGAAGCTGCTTAAAATAATAGGTATGGCCAATTTTTTTTCACTTTCGTATAAACCGGGAGCGATGAACATCCAAGCCTGAAATAAAACATATGGCAGGGCTAAAACAAAAGCTACTAGCATTGTTACCTTAATAGGAACAAAAAAAGGAGCTGCTACATCAGTAGCAATCATTGAACTGCCAATTGGTAGCACATCAATTAGCGGTCGAGCAAAAATTGTATATATGTCCGGGGCCCAAAAAACAATTGAAAAAAAAACAATTAAAACCATTGAAATAGACCTAATTACTCGGCTTCTAAGTTCCAAAAGATGGTAAGTGAAACTATCCTCCGTAATCTCTTGTTTAGAGCTTTTCACTTTGCGTTTCTATTTTTAAGTAATCTTTGCCTGTTTCTCTCGCGCAGGCGGTCACATAGCCGAACGTATGAGTTTTCATCTGGCCAAGACAAACTAGGTGATCCAATAAAATTTCCAATTTTCTTCTCAAAATTTACATCTGACTGATTATTTGTAATTTCGTCAACAGTATCCTCTGATAATTCTTTTTTGATTTCAGAGAAATTTTTATTTATCTGATTACTAAAATCAGAGATGGTTTGACCAGTTTTTGATAAATCTTCTAGTTCTATTTGTTTTTCAATGTCCTCTTTTACATTAGCAACGTAAATTTGAGCTCTACCAATCAAAACTCCAACTGTACGAAAGAATAATGGGAGTTTTTCGGGACCAAGCACTAGTAAGGCTATTGCGGAAACTAAAATTAACTCTGTTACACCAATATCGAACACTTAATACTCCAAACTCAAGAGTTTAAAATTAAAACTTATCTTTTGCTTGAACATTAATTGTGTTGTTGGATTTTTTTTCGGTAACTGATAATTTTTCTTCGGTATCCTGTTTATCTGATGAGTCAGAAGAGCTACCCTCCTTAAGACCATCCTTAAAACCTTTTACCGCACCACCAATGTCAGAACCCATATTCTTAAGTTTTTTTGTTCCAAACACAAGAACAACTACCAACAGTACTATAAGCCAATGCCAAATACTAAATGAACCCATAAACGCCCCAAATATTTAATTTATATAAAACTAAATCCTCCTAGGGGCTTTTTACCCCCGAGAACATGCATGTGTATATGATATACCTCTTGTAAACCAATTTTTCCACAATTTATAATTGTCCTAAATCCATTAGGCGATCCATTTCTTTTTGCAAGTTTGGGAGCTAGTAAAACCATACTGCCAAGTAAATTTTCATGAACAGGTTGAGCATCACTCAATGTTGAAATATGTAATTTAGGAATTATTAAAAAATGCAACTCTGCTTTTGGATTAATATCGTTAAAAGCCAAAAAATCATCACTCTCAAATAATATTTTTGAAGGGATTTTTTTTTCAACTATTTTACAAAAAATACAATTATTACTCATTATTAATTTCCGTCATTGATAGTTGGCCTAGAGTTTTTTTCATCTATACCTGAAACTCCCTCCCTTTTTTGTATTTCCTCAAAAACATCATCAAGCTCAACCCCGAAGGATTGCAAAACAACTAACAAATGAAATAATAAGTCTGCAACCTCAGAAACTAACTCTTTTTTTTTGCCTGTTTTGGCTGCTAGTATAACTTCGATTGCCTCCTCACCCAATTTTTTTAACAACAAATCATCTTTGGCATTTAATAATTTTGAGACGTATGATTTTGAAGTATCGTAGTTTTTTTTCGATTCAATTGTCTTTATTAATCTACTGATTACAGCAAAGTTTTTAATTTTAAACCCCTCTTCTTTCATTTCGCTTCTTGGTCCATTCCAAATTTATATATTTCTTCAGACGACTTGATTATTTCCTCGTCAGTAACCCAAGAATCATGACTCAGCAATTGAAAAAAACAAGTCTGTCTTCCTGTATGGCAGGCAATACCCTTTTTCTGTCTAACTTTTAATAATATTGTGTCACCGTCACAATCCAGTCTTAGTTCCTGAAGAATTTGAAAATGACCTGATTTTTCACCTTTTGTCCATAATTTTGATCGTGAGCGAGAGTAGTAAACAACTTTTCCTGAATCAACTGTTTCCATTAAAGATTCTTTATTCATCCAAGCTAGCATAAGAACTTTGCCAGTTTTATAGTCTTGAGTTATGGCAGGGATTAAACCCCTTTCGTCAAAAGAAATTTTTTCAATCCAAGCGTACACAAACACCCCTTTCATTTAAAAAGTTTTTTGCTTCTTGGATTGTATTTTTATTAAAATGAAAGATACTTGCAGCTAGAACTGCTGATGCTCCTCCGGTTGTGAGTCCATTAAATAAGTCATGTAAACTTCCAACTCCCCCGGATGCTATGACAGGAATTTCTACCAATTTAGAAATCTCACTTGTCAAAAACAGATCAAAACCCTTTCCAGTACCATCTCGATCCATACTTGTAACCAAAAGCTCTCCTGCTCCGTAGTCTGCCATTTTAATTGCCCATTCAAAAGCATCCTTGCCCGTAGGATTTCTGCCGCCGTGTGTGTATACCTCCCAAAAATTTTTTGAATTGTTCTTTTTCACATCCAAAGCGACAACTATACATTGAGAACCAAAAGTTTTCGAACATTCATCGACAAGTTGTGGATTTAAAACAGCCGCAGAATTAATACTAACTTTATCTGCTCCAGCTAATAAGACATTTCTAACATCATTTGCCGATCTAATTCCTCCACCAACCGTTAAAGGAACAAATACCTTTTCAGAAACTCTCTCAATGATATCTAGAATAGTTTTTCTATTGTCAGAAGATGCCGTAATATCCAAGAAAGCAATTTCGTCAGCGCCCTCTTGATCATACCTACTTGCAACACTAACAGGGTCTCCAGCATCCTTAAGATCAATAAAATTAGTGCCTTTGACAACCCGGCCAGCATTAACGTCCAAACAAGGAATGATTCTTTTTGCTAACATATATTTTTATCCACAAAAATTTTCTGTATATTTTTGCGCAGTTTCAAAATCAATTTTTCCCTCGTAGATTGACCTTCCGAGTATGGCTCCCATAACTCCCTCTGATTCAATTCTACAAAGACTTTCAATATCAGATATGTTGGCAATCCCTCCTGATGCAATGACTGGAATTGAAATAGATTCAGCCAACTTTAGTGTTGAATCAAGATTTACTCCGGACAGCATTCCATCTCGACTAATATCTGTGTACAAGATTGCTTCTACTCCCTCGTCTTCGTACTTTTTTGCAAGATCTACAACTTGATGCCTTGAAAGTTTACTCCAACCATCAGTAGCAACCTTTCCGTCCTTTGCATCAATAGACACAATTATATGACCCAAAAAAGCTGCGCAAGCATCTTTAAGCAAACCTGGGTTTTTTACGGCAGCAGTGCCCATTACAACATATGAAACACCCATATCTAAAGTTCTTTCAATCGTATCCAGATCTCTCAACCCACCACCAATTTGGACAGGAACATCGTTACCAACTGATGCCAAAACTTTTTTTATAACAGATTTATTTTTAGGATAACCTGCTGCTGCACCATCTAAATCAACTATATGAATTCTTTTAGCTCCTTTACTAGTCCAGTTCATTGCTACCTCGACAGGGTTATCAGAAAAAATCGTGACATCGTCATATTCACCTTGTCTGAGACGAACACATTGGCCATTTTTTAGGTCTATTGCGGGAATTAATAAAAAAGACATTTTTCTCTAAGCTCCAATAAAAAAGTTTTTATAAAAAAATTTTCTCAAAGTCAAAAAACTTACAATTTCCAGTCAACGAAATTTTTAAGGAACAACAATCCAGATTTTGAGCTTTTTTCTGGATGGAATTGAGTCGCAATAATATTATCCTTTGCAATAACGCTCGTAAAATCTTTTCCGTAATTGGTATATGCCAGCGTTATTTCAGGATCAGAGGGCTTTACAAAAAAACTATGGACAAAATAAAACCAGTTGGAAATGTTAGATTTAGTGTTTGTCAACTTATCAAAACCTTTAAAAACCTCATGATGTCTCGTAATTTTAACTTGGTTCCAACCCATATGCGGAATTTTAAAATCGGTATTATCAGTGTTACTACTTTTCATAGATTTATTAAATTTAACTACATCGCCTGCAAGAAGACCAAGTCCTAGACTATTACCCTCCTCAGACCTATCAAATAATATTTGTTTACCCAAACAAATTCCAAGAAAAGGCCGGTCTGATACAGCATTTATTATTTCTTGATGTATACCGCTTTTTTTTAATTTTTCAGCGCATCCAAGCATTGATCCTTGACCAGGAAAAACTATTTTTTTAGCATTTTTTATTTCTTTGGGATTGGAACTGACACAAATTTTTTCATCAGGGGCAACTTTTTTTAAAGCCAGAAAAATACTTCGGATGTTGCCTGTTCCGACGTTAACAACAGCTATCATTTTTTAATAATCCAATCCCATCACAAAACTCCTTTTGTTGATGGTATTTTTTTCAAAGTTGAGTCCAAACTTACTGCAACCTTAAGAGCCCTAGCAAAAGACTTAAAGACACTTTCACACTGATGGTGAGCATTATTACCAAATAAATTGTCAATATGAACTGTAATAAATGAATGGTTAACAAAGCCT
>MDTB01219753.1_pt1 | contig 15885 bp, 18 predicted proteins | sample 811161 | NCBI WGS metagenome assembly MDTB01 (sample SAMN05326650, study PRJNA326480) | marine metagenome | isolation source: seawater | place: Mediterranean Sea | collected 2009 | reverse complement strand
CTATTGCATAAAGCATTATACAATATTAAAAATAAGCGGTACATTAAGAATAGACTCTCGTGTGAGCGATGTACGTTTAGACACACAAAAGAATGTCCATGAGGAATAAATGACAAAGAAAACAATTTTGGTCTTATCTGACCACCCGCTCTCGCCTTCTGGTGTAGGTACTCAAACAAAATACTTTATTGAAGCTTTGTTAGCTACTGGAAGATATCGATTTGTATGTTTAGGCGGCGCCGTCAAACATAATGATTATCGTCCACAAAAAGTTGATCCTTATGGCGATGATTGGCAGATTTATCCTATCGATGGGTACGGTAATGATGAAACAATACGCTCTATTATACAGAAAGAACGACCAGATCTTTTGTGGTTTATGACAGATCCGCGCTTTTATACATGGTTATGGGAAATAGAAAACGAAGTCAGAGCTAATGTGCCAATGATGTATTATCATGTGTGGGATAACTTTCCTGCGCCAAAATATAATGGCAGATATTATAGATCCACTGATTCTGTAGTTTGTATTTCTAAAGTTACACACTCAATACTTCAAGAAGTCTCACCGGAAGTTGACTCGGTATATCTTCCTCATGCCGTTGATTCTAAAATTTTCAAAAAATTAAAAGACACTGAAGCTTCTCAACAAGCAGAAGACATCAGAAAACAAATTTTGAGTTCAGCTCAAGGAAATACCATAAATCCAAATAAAAAAATCTTTTTTTGGAACAATCGGAATGCGCGAAGAAAACAAAGCGGAACTTTGATTTGGTGGTTTAAGGAATTTTTAGATAAAGTTGGCCATGATAAGGCAACTCTGCTGATGCATACAGACGCTCGCGATCCCCACGGCCAAGACTTACCGCATCTTATCGAAACTTTAGGGGTTGATAAGGGGCAAGTTCTTTTATCAACAACAAAGGTCGAACCCGAACAGCTAGCGCATCTATATAATGCGGCAGATTTTACATTGAATATTTCAGATGCGGAAGGATTTGGATTAGCTACATTAGAGTCTTTAGCATGCGGAACACCGATTATCGTTAATATGACCGGTGGTCTTCAAGAGCAAGTCACAAATGGTACTGACTGGTTTGGTTGGGGAATCCAACCTAGCTCAAAAGCAGTTATTGGGTCACTAGAGGTGCCATATATCTATGAAGATAGAATTTCTCAAGATGATTTTACGTCTATGCTGACAAAAGCAATTAACGTATCTGACAAGGTATATAAAAAGATGTCGATACAAGGCAGAGAACACGTTAATAAAAATTATAATTTTGATGATTATCAAGCTAAGTGGGTTAAGATAGTCGATGAATTTATAGAGAAAAATGGCTCCTGGGAGTCTAGAAAAAATTATAAGCGCTGGCACTTATTGGAGGTAGCATGAAAAAGAAAATCTTATTAAAGGGTCCTGTCTTGACTCGCTCGGGTTATGGTGAGCAATCTCGTTTTGCCTTAAGGGCTCTTTGGTCTCGTCCTGAACAGTTTGATGTTTATATCCAGCCTTTGAGTTGGGGACAAACTTCTTGGGTGACTGAGGCGGATCAAGAGCGTCAATGGATCGATAAAACGATAGAAAAAACTATTGGGTTTATCCAGCAAGGAGGCACTTTTGATATGAGCCTTCAAATTACAATCCCTAATGAATGGGAAAAAATTGCCCCTTTCAATGTAGGATATACTGCCGGCATTGAAGCTAATCGAGTGTCTCCAGAGTGGATTCAAAAATGTAATATTATGGATAAAATTATTACCATATCCCACTTTTCTGAAAAAGGTTTTCGTGAGTCTCAATATCAAGGCACTGATGAGAATACAGGTCAGCAAGTGAGTCTTGTTAATCAGACTCCAATGTCTGTTGTGGGGTACCCTACAAAGACTTTTGATAATTTACCTGATTTAAATATGGAACTACCCAATGATTTTAATTTTTTAGTTGTTGCGCAATTTGGTCCTCGCAAAAATTTAATGAACACTGTTAAGTGGTTTTTAGAAGAATTTAAGAACGAAGAGGTTGGTCTTGTAATTAAAACTAATTTAGCAAAGAATTGCCTAATGGATCGAGAAATGTCTTTTGATCGCATTAAGGCGGCAAAGTTGAAGTATGGTCCGGATACTAAATGTAAGATTCATTTGTTACATGGAGACATGAGTGATGCTGAAATGCATTCTTTATATGCCCATCCTCAAATAAAAGCTTTAGTTGCATTACCTCACGGGGAAGGATTCGGTCTTCCTTTGTTTGAGGCAGCCTATTCCGGAATTCCTGTAATAGCAACAGGATGGTCTGGTCAATTAGATTATCTTGTTGATGAAAATAACAAGGAGCAATTTTATAATGTAAGTTATGACATACAGCACGTTCAGAAAGAAGCTGTATGGGATACTGTTTTAATGAAAGAGGCTATGTGGGCATATCCCCGCGAATCATCTGCCAAAACACAAATGCGCCGGTGCTATGAAGACGTTCAAAATAATTATGGATTTGCTGCTACTAGCTGTGAATACGCCAGTAGTCTAAATGAAAGATTTAGTGAAGAAAAAATGCTATCATTATTTGCCGATGCTGTCGAGAAGCCTGATCCTAAAATCGATGAATGGTTATCGAAACTTGAAGCTCTTGAAGAACTATGATTGATTTTTGGCCACACGTCGAACATTTTAAAAACACTATTAAAGATACGTGGTTGACACCTCGTGGTGTAGTGTTTAGTGAAGGGTTCGCCTTAATAAGTTTGATCCGACACTTCGATATAAAGCTAATGATTGAATCGGGTGTGGCCTATGGAGGTTCTACTGAATTAATGGCAATTGGTACAAATAAACCAATTATCGCAATTGACACTTTCCAAGCGTATAAAGATTCGTATCAGTACGCGCGCCAACGATTGAGTAAATACAACAATGTTATGTTAGTTCAGGGTGATAGTACTTTAAAAATCCCAGAGATATTAAGCTCATTCAAAGGAGATAAGATTGGGCTTTTCATAGATGGCCCAAAAGGCTCTTCAGCTGTAAATTTGGCCGAAGAATTATACTTTCAAGATACAAGAATTAAGTTTATTTGTATACACGATATTAAATATGACTCCAAACAGGCCACCCGCTGTAAATATGTTTTCAACAACATAATTTTTACTGATGAACCAAGTGGTTATTTTTCTGACGTTAGACAAGATATAGACTCTTATATGCTGGAATTAAATAAAAAATTATGTAAGGAAAGCAAATCTTCCTTGACACCCTCTGAGGGTCTTGGATATCTCCAGACACTCCTTAAAGAGTCCCCTTACGGGCACGGAATGGCGGTAATTGTAAGAGATGAATAAAAAAAAAGTTATCTTCCTTGCTGATGCTTTTGCTCACCAACACACTGGAGGTGCCGAACTTCATGACGCGGTTGTAATAGATTTTTTTCGTGAACAGGGAATTTTACACGAAGCTGTAAATACTCCGGCTGTTAGTGTTGAATATATAAACAAAAATAAAGATAAAATATGGTTTATTTCTAATTTTGTTGCTTTGAAAAATGTATGTAAAGCATTGTTAGCTAAAACGTGTGTTTATTATATATATGAGCACGACTATAAGTTTTCAAAAGTTAGAAACCCTATTCATTTCCCAGACTTTCTATGTCCTAAATCAGACTTAATGAATCTTAATTTTTACGCTGCTGCAGAAAAAGTAATATGTTTAAGCAAGATGCATCGAGAGATTTTTGATAAAAATTTAAATCTTGATAATATTGTAAATATTAACTGTAGCATGTGGTCGGACAAACAATTAATGCTATTTGAAGAGTTACAATCTCCGCATAAAAATGGAAAATTTGCGGTTATTAATACTTCTAATCCTACCAAGCGCATGCCTCAAACTGTTGAATTTTGTAAAAAAAATAACCTTCCTTTTGATTTGATATCTTCTCAAAACTATGAGGAATTCATTCGTATGTTGGCAAATTATACGGGATTAGCTTTTATGACCGGCCATCCTGAGCCAACCCCTAGAGTTGCTATAGAAGCTAAAATGCTTAATTGTAAGTTTTTGGCCCCCAAGCAACTTATAAGCGTAGCTCATGAAGATTACTTTCATTTAAGTGGTTTAGAAATGGTCGAAGAAGTTCGCAAAATGAGAGATGAAGCTTTGGAAAAGTTTATGGAATGGTTCTATGAAGCATAATATTTTAACCGTAGCTAATGAAAATTATAGAGACTTTTTGATTCTTTTTATTAATTCATTGTTTGAGTTTGGAGACTTGTCTGAGACAGATACAATCTATGTTTTTAATACCGGATTAAAAGAAGAAACTATCCAATATCTTAGTTACTTTCCTAAAGTAGAAGTGGTAGATGCTGGTTTTTCAAGCGACTCACAAGCAGTCCACGATGAAGGGTGGAAAAAGAACACATATTCTAAAACTACGTTTCTTAAAGATATACTGATACAAACAAAACTGCCAACTTTTATGATTGACTCCGATTCAATAATTGTTCAAAACTTTATTGATCTAGTAGACCCAGAATGTGATTTTACTGGATGTGAACGCTCCAGGCCTGGATTTTCCAGATATATTGGATCTTTCTTTGGCGCAATAAATATAGAAAAATCTCTTGACTTTTTAGATAAATGGATTGATAATATTGAAGTGCTACAAACTACCACTGATCTTAAGCACTGCGAAAGCCCGGCTTTAGCAAAAACTATTGAAGAAAATAATTTTAACGTTCAAAGCATACCAGAGCAAGTAGTATCAGCGGTGTTTCCATCTCAAGAATCTAGATTGATTCATTTAAAGTCAGATCATTATGCGCTTACTGTTAAAGATCGGCTTAATTTACCCCACGCGCAGCAATTTGTTCAAAGGTATTTATAATGTTGTTATCTGTAGTTATATCGACTTATAATCGTTCTGACGTATTGCGTCAAAATTTAGATTGTTTCAAAAAGCAAACTGATATGAACTTTGAAGTTGTGGTAGGAATTGATGGTTCAACAGATGACACAATAGAAATGTTACAGAGCTATAATTCTTCATTTAATGTTCGTTGGATAGACACACAAGAAACTGAAAAGTATTGTTTAGCAAAAGTCAGAAATATGGCTATCGTAGAAACAGTAGGTCAAGCAGTCGTCATTTTAGATGATGACAGTTTTCCTGTACCCGATTTCGTAGCAGCGCACAAAAGCTCTGCGCAAAGAGGAGTCATCACTGGTGGATATAGAAACTCTCACGATCCTAAAGACTCACTACATCCAAAGATGAAACGTACGCTTTTAAAATATGGAATCAATAAGCTAAACCCAATTACTGAAAGAATAGTAGAAAATAATGCTTGTATGATGCGGTCAGATTTGATTGGCTGCGGTATGTTTTCTGAAAGATTTGAAGGATACGGCGGCTGTGGTCAGGAATTTATCTGGAGACTTGCTTACCAAGGATACCAATATAAATTTAATCCAGAAGCTATGATCTATCATCATCGTGAATTTGAAGGTGATAACGGCCTGACCAGAGAAATGAAGGATCAGCAGGCTATGGAAATGTCTAAGATGATTTATAAGCATTGTGGAAATTTTTAAGGAGATAGAGTGCCTGAAGTTATAAGAAATATTTTTGAAGATTACGTTAAAGATAAATTCGACTTGTTAGATTGTATAGCCGTTAATAATGGCACGTCTGCTCTTATCGCACCCTTTTGGTCGATGGATTTACAACCCGGCGATGAAGTTATTACTACGCCGTTTACTTTTATTGCAACTTCAAATGCCATTCTTATAGCAGGTGGTAAACCTGTTTTTGTAGATATTGATCCAGACACATTACTTATAGATTCCGATAAGATAGAAGCAGCAATAACAGAGAAAACAAAAGCTATTGCTCCAGTTCATTTGTATGGTCGGGTGTGTGATATGAAAAAGATTAATAAAATTGCTGAAAAGTATGGTTTAATAGTAGTTGAAGATACGGCGCAAGCTTTCGGGGCTACTACCCCGTGTGGCAAGTTTGCTGGAATGATGAGTGATGTAGGAACTTTTAGCTTTTATAAGACTAAAAACATTTCCACTTTTGAGGGCGGTATGATATGTATTCCAAAAGAAAGCAAGCTTGATCCTGTTAAAGTAAGAGCAATTTGTAACCAAGGTCAGATAGGAAAATATAATCATGTCTATTTAGGATTTAACTTTAGACTTGCTGAACCTTTATGCTTGATGGCATACGAGCAAATGAAATTACATATGGAAGGAATTAAAGCTGAGCTTGGATTACGAGGCCCTGATAAAGGACACTACCCAGAGGTAGTCTATAATCAGCCGATTTATAAAAAAATGAACATTAGCGGCAATTGTCCAATTGCAGAAAATGCCGCTGCCAAAATAAAAAAACTAATGGAGGATAAAAATGTCTAAATATTTGGTTACGGGTGGAGCTGGATTTATCGGCTCTCACTTGTGTGAAAGATTAACGTCAGAAGGTCATCATGTAATTTGTTTAGATAATTTCTATAATGGTAACCTAAACAATATTAGAGGATTATTTAATCATAAAAATTTCTACTTTGTAGAAGATGATATTTTAAATTTTGACAAGCTTAAAGAGCTGGCGAGAGAGTGCGATCATGTGTTTCACCTAGCAGCTCAAATTCATGTTGAGAAGTCTATTCTACGACCTGATGAGACGCTACAAATCAATCTTCAAGGTACTAAAAATCTTTTAGATATCTGTACTCAATATAAAAATATAAGCATGACGATGGCCTCTTCTGCGGAAGTTTATGGAGAATCGGAAGGTGAGCACACTGAACGTTCACCCCTTAATCCACAATCTCCATATGCCGCTTCAAAAGTAGCAGCTGAATCTTTGTGTGTTTCGTATCATCATACTTATGGAACTGATGTAAGAGTAGTAAGAAACTTTAATACTTTTGGTGTTCGTCAAAAGTCATCTGGATACGGATCTGTTATTGCTATTTTCGTAAGAAGAGCACTAGATGGTAAGCCGCTTATTGTGTATGGGACTGGAGAGCAGACTCGTGATTATCAATACATTGAAGATGCTGTAAATGGATATGTAATAGCTGAGAGCATTCCATCTGGTGAAATTGTAAATACCGGTGTTGGAGAAGATTTCACTATCAACAACATCGCACAGATGGTAGTTGAGATTGCTGGCTCTGACTCTAACATTGTTCATATGGATCCTCGTCCAGGTGAGGTAATGAAGCTCCGCAGCAATGTTGATAAAATTAATAGCTATGGTCATGTTAATAAGTTCTCTCTTCGTGCTGGTTTAGAAAAGTATATTCATTGGGTTAAGACTTATGACCTTGATAGTCTTGGAGTAATGAAGTGAAACACAACGGCTGTATTAATATCTTATCGTCTAGACGTAGATGTTTGCCGCTGTGTTTGAAGTCTCTGTGGGACAACTGGAATTATCGCTATGATTACCCAGTTTACGTACATTATTTCGATGACATTTACGATTCATCTGAATATCGTAGATTAATTAAAGAAGAAATAAGTCAAAATATTCACTTTAGACAGGTTCCTTATCAAACCCCTTCGCATATAAAAGAAGAAGAGCTTTTTTATAATCGTACAAATTTGTGGTATGCTGCGGCTAGATTTCCAATCCAGCGCAAAGGATATCTTCATATGTGCCATTATTATAATAATCTGTATCAATATCCAAATACTGAATTTCACAAATATGATTATATGCTAAGTGTCGATGATGAGTCGTTATTTTTAAAAGAAGTTCCGTATGATTTTTTTGAAGTATTAGCAAATCAAGACAAAATGGCTGGGGCTATTAAAGTTACCCGCGCTGAAGATAAGCCACCAAAGCAGGGTAATTTTGATTGCCGTGTTGGTCTTTGGGATTTTCTGAAAGATTACATGAATAAATACAGTATCTCCCCAAAGTCTCAGTTTATCGTTGACTTACTAGACGATCCAGAGGCAGATAACAACTTTCACAATTTTACATATGCTGATTCATATGTGTTTAAAGTTGAGTTATTTAGAACACCTGAATGGCAACAATGGAATGTTGAACTAAACGCATCAGGCGGTATTTATAAGTATAGATGGGGAGATCACATTCTTAATAGTTTGTTTTTTCTTATTCATTACGGATACACTGTTCATGATTTTAAAACAGTAGATGAAGGTTATCACGATCAAGGTGGCTTAAGATATATTCAAGAATACGCACCAAGTGTAAAGGATACAACAAAATAAAATGGAAGATATTATTAAAAAATTTACAACGATTGATTGTCTAGGTAATAATTTAATGACACCTTTGGTAGTTTCAAAACAACATAAGGTTTTATATTTACACATCGCTAAAACTGGCGGATCATCAATTGTACAGCTATTAAAAAATAACGGTATGGATGATATTGTGCTGTCAAATAAGCGTGGAATATATGAAGAAAAGGTAGAGTACTTTAAAGATGTCGCTGCTCATTGGGATGAATATTATAAGTTTACCTTTGTAAGAAATAAATTTGATTTGCTTATTTCGCTTTATAATTATGACAGGCAGTTAAATGGTGAATACAGCTTGCCAAATGACATAACATTTGAACAGTTTCTCAAAGAGCAAGTAGGGGTTCGTGAAGGTCTATATACAGACTTAATCGATCAGCATTATTTAACTCACACAAACGACAAATGTATGTTTGATTTTATCGGACAGTTTGACACTTATAACGATGACTTAAATAAAGTGTGCTCGCAGCTAGGAATCGTTAATACGCAAGAGCGCACAAATGTTGGAAATTATGATCGAAGCAAGAAAAAAGAATATTATACTGATGAATTAAAACAAATAGTAAAAGAAAAATTTCCAAAAGAAATTGAAGCGTTTAATTGGTGGTATTAAGTGACAAATCTCAAAACTTGGAACGAATTTAATAAGTCGCGACAATTCGGAGATCCTTCAATTGAAATTCGACCGCATGATGTCGAGTTAAGATTGTTGCGATATAGTAACTCATATAATCGACCTGACAAGCCTGATTGTAAAGATGGTGGCCCAAAACGAGTTGATACCTATGCTAGTCATGGCGAAGACGGAATTTTAGAAGAGATATTTTTAAATCGCTTGAATATCCAAAAGGGTATAGCATGCGAGTTTGGCGCATGGGATGGTATGACTTTTAGCAATACTTACAATCTTGTGAAAAATTATGGATGGAGATGTCATATGATTGAGTCCGATCCAGAAAAAGCAAAAGAGCTGCGACAAACCGCATCAAAGCCAGGAGTAGATATAATTCCATATGAATATATTATTGATTATAAATCAAGATTTATTGTAGACGATAAGACAAATCCATTTGTTCCTGTTGCCAAGCAAACTATCACTTTAGAATCATTTTTCGACAGAATCAAGATGCCTCGCGATTTTGATCTTTTAAGTATTGATGTTGATGGGCCTGATTATCCAATTTGGCAATCTTTAGAAAATTATCATCCTAAAATTGTAATAATCGAAGCAAATAATAATGATTTAGATATAATCTACAAAGAGGGCGCGGTTCACAAAGTACACATGGAAGGAAGCACGTCTTTTAATCCAATGAAAAAACTCGGAGAATCTAAAGGCTATACTCTATTGACGTTTACCAGCAATATGATTTTTGCTAGAAATGATATATTCGAGAGATTAAAACAATTTAAATCTGCTCCACTATAGGATTCGATATGAATAAAATTAAAGTATTTAGCCCAGGTGCTAGCGGAACTAGATTTTTAACTAACATTCTTGAAAAAAGCTTACCCAGCAATGGTACGACTATAGAACAAAAAGGACCAACACATCTCCCATTTAATGTATTACAGCAAAATTACATTGATAACTTTCAAAAAATAATTTTCATTTACGCTGATCCTAGAAATGTTTTTTTGTCTATTTGTAAAAAAGATATGCAAAAACGCAACAGACATTTGATACATTTAGGATATTTGGGCACCCGCAACATACCAAGCGAATGTATCAAAAAAGAATCGCAAGCATTTCATAGATTATCTATCCAAGCCGGAAGTTTTCCCGGAGTTGAAATCAAATTAATTCAAAAAACGCAGTCGTTTTCTGGATTGGAAACTCATTTCAACTCGTGGTTATCTGCGAATTGTTCAATACCCATAGCGTTTGTAAAATACGAACATTTACCTAATGTTATTGATAAAATTTCAGATTTTATAAATGTTACAGAGCCTGTAAAAGATAAAATACACAAAAGAATTAAAGAGAAATGGAACAGAAGAAATTCAGAATATATAAATCATAATTGCCAAGAAAAGTTGGAACAACTTTTTACACCTCTTTTAAATATTCAAAAAAAAATACCTTCGTTTTGGATCAAGGAGCCTTTCAAGTGAAAATACTTTACATAGACCCAGTTGTTCATACGCCCAAAGCACAAATGTATGAGCACTACAATTATCTTTTTAATGAGTTATCTCAAATTGCCGACTGCCATCTTTATGGTCAAACGCAATTTAATAGTATTGGTGACCCGCTTATACATGCAGCTCAAGCGGGATTTATACCAGATGTTATATTCTTTGGGATGGGATGGTTTGCTTTGAAGCCTCCACATTTTTCTATGAAATTACATTTGGATAAGATTGATGTTCCATCAGTAGGCTTTTTATTTAAACCACAGAATTTTTTAGAAGAAAAAATAAAATTTTTAAAAGAAAACAATTTTGATTTAGTCGTTAGTTCTGTTCCTCAATGCGATGAATACCAAGAAAAGTCTGGAATTGAATGTAAGTTGTTGTCTCAAGCCGGTGATCCAAAAGCCTTTTATGATAGAAAAATTGACAAAATTTATGATATTGGCTTTAGCGGTGCTCTCCACGACAACCATATATATGTAGATGGCGCTTTTAAGACCTTCAACATACGCTCACGTGCTCAAGATTTATTACGCGAACAAGAAGGCATCTCTGCTTTTTTAAATGGTAGTGATGACGTAGCGGCCCGTATACCAAGTTATGAAGAATATGCTAAAAAAATAAGTGAATGTAAAATGTGGATTGCTACTCCCGCACCATTTGAAGAAATTACCGGTAGATATTACGAAATTGGAATGGCTAAAACATTACTTTTTTGCAGTGAAGTGCCAGAAATTTACAAAGATGTGTTGATAGATGGTAAAAACTGTGTTATATTCTCTAATGATTTAAGTGATTTTCTGGATAAATTTTATTATTATCATAATAATCCGGTTATTTCACAACAAATTGTAGAGCGCGCATATGAAGAGTTTCATCAAAAACATACATGGAAGAATCGAGCGCAGCTATTATTAAATTATTTAAAAGAATTAGTAGGATAATAAATGGAAAAGATAAGTGTTATTGGGATTGGCAAACTAGGTTTGTGTTTCTCTCTTAGTTTAGAATCAGCTGGGTATGATGTTGTCGGAGTTGATATTAATGAGTCTTATGTCAAGCTTATTAACGACAAAATGTTTATAAGTTCAGAGCCTATGGTAAATGAACTATTAGAAGTTAGTCAAAATTTCATAGCTACAACTGATCTTACGAAAGCTGTTGAGCACTCAGATATGATTTTTGTAATTGTAGCGACTCCATCACTTGCAAACGGTCGTTATAATCACACACAGATAGAAAGTCTTTGTGATAGCTTGTTGTCAATGGGTCCAATGCCTTCTACGAAGCACCTTATTATCAATTGTACAACGATGCCGGGATACTGTGATGAACTCCAATCGCGCATTAAACAAAATAACTGGACTGTTTCATATAATCCAGAATTTATAGCACAAGGAACAATTATAGCTAACCAAGAAAATCCAGATATGGTTTTAATTGGAGAAGCGGATATGGTAATTGGTGATCGCCTTCAAAAGCTTTATGAAGCAATGACAATGAACACCCCTAGAATTCATCGAATGACCCCGACTGAGGCCGAGATCACTAAGATTGCTTTAAATTGTTTTTTGACAACAAAAATCTCATACACCAATATGATAGGTGACATTGTTTTGGCTTCCGGCGGCCGGCCCCAAGTAGTTTTGGATGCTGTAGGCGCGGACACTAGAGTTGGTTCTAAACTTACTCGTTATGGGTTTGGTTATGGTGGCCCCTGCTTTCCAAGAGATAATAGGGCCATCGGCATTTATGCGCAAGATATTGGCATGCCAGCTGACATTAGCATAGCCACCGATGAAATAAACGCCAAGCACTTAGAATTTCAGATTAAAGATTTTACGGAGAATCATGCTGTTACAACACAACTAGCTTTTGGAGAATGTCGAGATCCTAATTTTTTAGTTTTTGAGAACGTAACTTACAAAAAAGGTTCTGTAATGATTGAGGAATCACAACAGCTTGCGTTTGCGGTGGCAGTTGCTAAATTGGGATATTCCGTTACGATTATAGATTGCGAGGAAGTAATTGAAAGCGTACGTCAAATTCATGGTGATTTGTTTTCATATGTGGAATCGCCATGAGCTGGATGAAGAGATATAAAAAGAAATTTGATATCTTTAAAGTTATCTTAGAAAAAGAAGATCCCATTATAGTTGAAATTGGCGCGCATTATGGTGAAGACAGCGTACGCTTTACAGAAACTTTTGAAAAGTCTACGATATATTGTTTTGAGCCAGATCCTAGAAATATTGCTATTTTTAAAAAACATGTTGACAACTCGCGTATTAAATTGTTTGAATGCGCTTTGTCTAATGAAGAGGGTACCGCTGAGTTTTTTCAAAGTTATCAAGACTACGCTAAAGAACAGGTTCCCGACAAATATGACTGGATTTCGAAAGAAGATTATGAAAAACATAAACTGAATAATTCTGGCTCCTCGTCACTTAAGAAAGGATATCAGCATACTCTAAATGAAACTATTACGGTACAAACTAAAAGATTTGATAACTGGATGGTAGAAAATGATATATCGCAAATTGATTTGGCCTGGATTGACGTACAGGGTGCTGAAGCGATGGTTATAGAAGGTATGGGAAATGAAATTTATAATGTTGGCTTCATCTGGATCGAGTACGGTGAATTAAATTATGAAGGCGGCTTATCTCGCGCAGATACTATTACGCTGTTAGCAGCTAAAGGATTTAAGCCCCTTAAAGATTTTCATAATACTACAACAACAGGTGATCTATTGTTTTATAATACGAGTAGGAAATAAATTGTTTAAAGGTTTATATACTCATATCCCAAAAACGGGAGGCACAAGCATCAAGGACGCTTTCGAGCCAATTAAGGATACACTAATAATTACAGAAAACAGTGATGTGATCAAACAAAACACTAATATGGCCCACGAGCACCTTAAAGTTTTAAACTTCAGAAAATCTAATTCAATGAGAAAAAAAGAGGCTCTTGGCGCGAAGCAGTGGGACAATCTCTATAAATTTGCTTTTGTTCGTAATCCGTGGGATCGTTATGTTTCTAATTGGCAGTGGCTTGCTTTGCGTTTAGGTCAAAGAAACAGCTGGGTTATGAGAGGCTGGCGCGGTATCGATGGACATGTTTCCTTTAAAAGTTTTGTAAAGCAAATGGAGGCTTGTTATGTGGATCCGGCACAACTACACCCCTATCAGCATGACAAATGGCACATACGAAACCAAATTCATCATTTAGTAGATTATGAAGAAAATATTATGCTAGATCATGTTGGAAGGTTTGAAAATCTTGTTGATGATTTTAATACTATTTGTAAAGAATTAGAGTTAGATATTTCCCTTCCGCATTTAAATTACTTTGGTCATCAAGAAGGCCTTCCGATGAGAAAAGAAAAGCCGCATTACTCTTCATATTATACGGATGAATTAGTGGAAATTGTGCGTAAACGTTCTCAAGCTGACATTGAAGCGTTTGATTATAAATTTGAGTGGAAATAATGAATAATTACGTATTAGTAAATATGACAAATGGATTTGGAAATAATATCTTTCAATATACAGCAGCTAGGCTTTTGGCTGCTTTTCACAAGAAACAAATATATGCCAGCCCACCGTGGGCAGATTATTATGGTATACCAGATTTACAAAAATTGGGTATCAAGTTCAGCGAACAAAAAGTTGACACTGAAGTACTATACATCAGCGATCAGAACTATCTTCACGCTTTTGATGAAAAATATAGCGACAGAAATTTCCTGCTTACAGGGTACTTTGAAGACTATAGATATTATCTAAACCAAAGAGACATGATTAAGAATTGGTTCCCTAAAGTAGAAGAAAGAAGTAAAGACGATTTAGTCGTTCACATGCGAACTGGAGATAGGCTATTTATGAAGAACGAATTTTATAGCAAACCCAGAGCAAAGAACTATTTGGAAGCAATCGAACAATTTGATTTTAAAAACTTGTATATTGTCACAGATATGCCCAAGTGGGATTATGTAACGGCAGAAGAATTACAAGGTATGAAGTTTCATCTTAATGTGGCTGATGATGAAAGAGTGCCAATAGAAGAGTCTGTGGCTTTCTTTAATGAATTTGTGGATGGATTTAAAAAGTACAATCCAATTGTAGAAAGACGAAGTGTTGGGGAGGATTTTGATTTTATTAGAAGTTTCAAAAATATCTTATTTGAACATGGAACGCTGTCATGGTGGGCCGCGTTTTTAAGTGACGCAGACAAAGTAGGTGTTTATGGCCCATGGCGGCCGTTTAAAGGCAATAAAAACAAGAACTTAAGTCAAATACCTCTTGACAACTGGTTTAAGTGGGAATAAAATGAATATTGAAGAAATTTCTCCACATCTTAAATTTTGGGAACATGCGAAATCGCATCAAATGAGCGATAGACAATCAATAGAATGGATGGCTACCTCTAGCGAATGGCGAGAGCGTATATGCAACGTGATAGTTCAAAAAAATTTTACAAATATATATGATGCCGGCTGCGGCGTCGGCATTATGGCAACATTGTTAAAAGACGCTGGTCACAATTTTAATTATAAAGGAATTGATATTACTCCTAAGTTTGTTAATATTTGCCGGAAGCTAGGATATGATGTTTCGCTGGGAGATCTTAATAATATCAATGAGCCCGATAATAAATATGACTGGGTAATGGCGATAGATGTTTTAAACCATCAATTGGGCTTCAAAAAACAACTGAGTGAGCTTATAAGAATAAGCAGTAGAGTAGCTTATGTTTCGTTTTTTAAAGAATTTAAACAACCTTCCGAAATAGTTCATAAACATAAAGATCCGCCTTTGATATACCATCATTTTGATAAACAAGAGATAATACATTATTTAAACACTTTTGACAACATTAAATTTTCTTTTCATCACGCCGGCCGCATGTCCCGAGGAGTTACCCCATATACGTTATGGGCCGTCGAAAAAAGCCCGATACCAAAAGAAAGCAATATTATCTTTCACGAAGAGAAGGAAAAGCCGCCGCATCTTTTACCATTTGAGGATTTAATGATTGTTAAAGCTAGGAGAAGATAAATGAATATTAAAGAAAAGAAAAATAAAATTATTGATTGGTTAAAATCTTATGCACAAGATAGCAATAGGATTTTTGTTGTTGGTGTGTCTGGTGGGATTGATTCTGCTCTTACATCAACTTTATGCGCGGAAGCCGGCGTACGCACCGTAGTAGTTTCAATGCCAATATATCAGCAATTGTCTCAATTAGAACGCGCACATAATCATATTGAGTGGCTCAAGCAAAATTACGACAACGTAGAAGATACAGAAATCGATTTAACGTTTGCGTTTTATTCATTTAAAAATATGCTTCCTGATGAATTTAAAAATGATTTAGGTTTGGCAAACACTCGTTCGCGCCTTAGAATGCTGACGTTATATCAAATAGCATCATCAGTTAACGGACTAGTAGTGG
>MDTB01191086.1_pt1 | contig 15885 bp, 16 predicted proteins | sample 811161 | NCBI WGS metagenome assembly MDTB01 (sample SAMN05326650, study PRJNA326480) | marine metagenome | isolation source: seawater | place: Mediterranean Sea | collected 2009 | reverse complement strand
TTCTTGAGTCATTTTTTCTATAGTGTAGGAACCTGCTAAAGGATCTACAGTGTAAGGAACTCCTGATTCCTCTGCGATTATTTGTTGTGTTCTAAGGGCTACCTTTGCAGCTTTTTCAGATGGAAGTCCTAATGCTTCATCTAAGGCATTAGTGTGTAAACTCTGAGTTCCTCCTAATACTGCAGAAAGTGCTTGTATTGCAGTTCTAACCACATTGTTGTGAGGTTGCTGTGCAGTTAGCGTAGATCCTCCTGTTTGGGTGTGGAATTTCATAGTCATTGATTTTTCATTTTTAGAACCAAATCTCTTTGATATGATATTAGCCCACAGTTTCCTTGCAGCTCTAAATTTCGCAATTTCATAAAGAAAATCATTATGTCCGTTAAAGAAGAAAGTCATCCTAGGAGCAAAGTCATCAATATCTAATCCTTTTTTGATTGCAGCTTCAACATATGCGATTCCATTAGCAATTGTGAAAGCTAATTCCTGTTCAGCAGTACATCCAGCTTCTCTTATGTGGTAGCCAGAAACAGATATTGTGTTCCAATTAGGAACTTTTTTAGCACAGTATTCAAACACATCAGTCGTCAACCTCATAGATTGTTTAGGAGGGAAAATGTAAGTTCCTCTTGCAATGTATTCTTTCAAAATATCATTTTGAATTGTTCCTCGTAATTTTTCTTGAGAAACTCCTTGGTTTACACCACTAGCAATGTACATTGCCAAGAGAATTGATGCAGGAGCATTAATTGTCATACTAGTTGATACCTTATCGAGAGGAACTTGATCGAAAAGGGCATCCATATCTTCGACAGAATCTATTGCTACACCTACTTTTCCAACTTCTCCCATAGCCATTGCATCATCACTATCATAACCAATTTGAGTTGGTAAATCAAATGCTACAGATAATCCACTTTGTCCTTCTGCAAGTAAATAACGGAATCTTTCGTTTGTTTCCTTCGCAGTACCAAATCCTGCATATTGCCTCATAGTCCAAAGTCTGCCTCTGTATCCGGTTGCGTGTATGCCTCTTGTGTAAGGGAATTTCCCAGGTAATTCTAGTTTAGAATCATTTACATTTTCGGGAGTGTCTAGTATCTCTCGTTCGTCCAACAACGTTTCTTTTCTTTCAGGATATTTATCCAGAGTTGGCTTGAGTGTTTCTTCTTCCCATCGCTTCTTACTCATCTCTAGCTTTCTCAAATCTCCTGATATATATTAGCATTTTTTTATGCAATTCATCCGCCTTCTTTTGCGCTTCTCCAGGGCCAACTTTCATTGGTTTCATCCAGAAACAATATGCATTAGTTTTAACATCATTCATGTAAAAATCAAGCATACTTCTGAAAAGATCCTTTTCAGTACCGTTACTACCCCAGTCTACCATAGGATTATCGTAGCAAAAAACCAAAGGTTGAATCATATGGCCACTATTTTCAGCAGCTTTGAAAACTCCCATCTTAAACGGATCTAATTTACCAAAAGAAGAGGTAGTTCCTTCGGGAAAAATCCAAAGTGGGTTGTTAGTTGCATCCCATCTATTCAGTAAGTCAATCACTCCTTTTCTTGACTTACGATCTTCTCTCTTTACCCACAAAGTCCCAATTTTTTCGCCAATAGCTCCAAAGAGCAAATAATCTTTAACTTCTCTTTTGGCAACAGCACCGCCTGCTTTTAGCGCTAAAACTACTATCGGGTCCAGATAGCTAGTATGATTAGCGGCTAAAAATCCAGGTTGAGGTTTTCCGTGAACATATAATCTTGTATTGTAACGTTTCACTAATTTTCTAGCCCTGTATGTTACTAGTTTCTTGTATTCCTCTCTATCATAAAATTGCGTTTCCAATCTAAGCAAAAGCAAAATGTAAAGAAAGTACAATACTTTGAACAACACAATTTGCCTATGGCTTAGTTGTTAAAAAGAAAACTCTTATCTAAATTAAAGGAGCTTCATAATCGTCGATGGTTTCTTCAAGTTCACCATCTGCCGGTAATTCACCCTTCATTCTTAGTATTTCTCTTGCCATTAACCAATAAATTAAAGCTAACGATCTTCTACCTTTGTTGTTTCCAGGAACTATAATGTCAATATCGGTAGTCAAATTATTGGAATCACACATTGCTATAACTGGAACATCTATGTTTACAGCTTCTCTGAAAGCCTGAGCATCTGCTGCAGGATCAGTCAAAACTATAACTTTAGGTTCAATGAAGAATTGCATTTCAGGATTGGTAAGTCTTCCTGGTGTAAATCTGCCAGCTATGCAAACAAATCCACAAGCGTCTGCAAATTTCTTTGCAGGTTTCCATCCGTATTGCCTGGCTGAAACTACAAGAACATCTTTTGGTTCATAATCTTTTAGGAAAGTAGCAGCTTCAGTAATCTTTTCAGAGGTTAAATTAACATTTAAAATTCGAAGCCCATCGTCTCTTACTTTGTAGACATATGGTTCCATATCTTTGCTCTTCTGTTTTGTTCCAATATGAACTCCGCAGGTGAGGAATGTATCCTCGTCAATTAGCAAATTTTTCTCTTCGGTTTCAGTCATCTGAGTTGCTCGCTGATTCGGACCAGTTCATTAAGCTTTGCAATCCTTTCACCGCCCATTATTCCAGTTTTTATTGCATGTGATCCAAATGCCACTCCGAGGTGTGCAATAGTGGAATCAGTTGTTTCACCACTTCTATGTGATATGACTGTTGCCATATCTGCTTCATGTGCTAAATCAACAGCTTTCCGAGTGTCTGTTAATGTTCCTATTTGATTTGGTTTAATTAGAATAGAATTTGTAGATTTCATATCTATTCCTTTTTGTAATCTTTCAGCATTTGTAACATACAAATCATCGCCTATGATTAGGGCATCAGTTTGTTCAGTCAAAGAAGCCCATGATTCGAAATCTTCTTGATCTAGAGGGTCTTCAACAGAATGTAGATTATATTCTTCTATCATTCCTAGAACAAAATCAACTTGTTCTTCAGGTGTAAGGCTTTGTTCCTTATAATTGTATTTTTCACCGTCATAGAATTCACTTGCGGCGATATCAAGTCCCGGGCGTATTTCTACTCCAGTTTCTTTTTCTACCATATTAGCAGCTTTAGCTACTAATTCCAATGCTTCGACATTTTCTAGAGGTGCAACCCAAGCACCTTCGTCTCCTTTTCCAAGAGCTATGTTGGGGAATTTTTCCTTTAATAATGATTTAACAGTTTTGTGGACTAATGCATTTGCCTCAATTGCGGTAGAGAAATCATCGTGAAATGCAGTGACTAAGTATTCTTGTATATCAGTACCTCCTACTGCATGAGCGCCACCACCGAGTACATTTGCCATAGGTGCAGGTAAAGAATAATTTTTATCTTCACTTAAGTATTCAAATAAGGGGATTCCTTTTGTGTTTGCTGCTGCTTTTGCAGTAGCTAGCGATAATGCTACAGCTACGTTTCCTCCTAAATTGGAAAAATTAGATGTGTTGTCAATATTTCTCAGACAGTCATCAAATGCTTCTTGATCATCAGAAGATAAACCAATTATTTTTGGAATTACATTTTCAGTTGCAAAATTCATTCCTTTTGCCACACTTCCCTCGGGCCAAGCCATAGCTTCATGAGTTCCAGTTGATGCGCCGGCAGGGGCTGCAGCCCTTCCAAAGCCACCTTCCGTAGTTACATCAGCTTCTACAGTAGGATTTCCTCTTGAATCTATAATTCTACGTATTACAACGTCTTTGATAATCACTTGTTCTCACGATCAACAATATCTATCGGAATTACATCTTGGTCATATTCCATTTGTGCGATTATTACGGGATCAATGATATCAGCAGGCACTTTAATGTCTACAGGAGCCCCCATAGAAATCTGTAGTGCTCTGGCACCAATAACTCGTGCTTTTTCAAATCTTGAGTGTTCTTTCAAATTTCGACCTGCTTCCCAAACAATAAATGGGGATGTTTCCTAATGGCCCAAGTATAAAAAGTTTCCTAATAATGTGAATTGTAAAAAATAAATACTATGTTGAGACAACGTTTTTCAGAAGCTTTTTAAATACGTGTTATGATGAGACAAGTTACCCTGCGTCTATGATGTAGGGGTTTTAGGACGCAAAAAAGGTGAAATAATGGAACAAAATGCAAGAAATTTTGGTGTAATCTTTGCTACTCTAGCTTTGATAGCATCAGTTTTAGTAATGCCTAGTGTAAGTGCAGACCATGGTGGAGATCTTCATGTCTCTGTTAGTGGAGATGATGGAGTAACTTCCTATGCATCTTCATACGGACATGCCTCATTTACGGCAGAAATAACTAGTGATAACACAAATACGAACGTAGTATTGTCAGCAAGTTTTGCTGAAGGCTCTGGTTGGGTTGCAGATCAAGCAAGCTTTACAGATTGCTCAGCTGATGCAGAAGGAACAAGCACATACGATGCAGGGGACATGAGTAGTGGAGATACAATGACAGTTTGTATTACAGTTAGTGTATCTGAATCTAATTCTGAACCTGGCGATGATGCAGAAATGACAGTTTCAATTTCATCAGATGAAGATACGGATGGTTTTTCAACTGATGCAAGAATTGTAGTATCTGATTGGAGAGCATATTCAAATGATTCAGTTCAAAATTATAGTGAAAATGCAACAAATACATATACGATTACAGTTCAAAATTTAAAGATGGCATCCCCTGATGATGGTGGCGAAGCAGTTGCTCTAGAAGAGGACGTATTCATCAGTTTATCAAACGCAGGTGAAGGTTGGAATATAGACAGTGATAACAGTGCTTGGGATAAGATGGAATTGAAAGCTACTGTAAGTTACATTACTGCAGGCGGTACTTTTGACTTAGAATTAGATATACAGTTAGTAGGAGGTATTGTTCCAGCTTCTTCTTACATTAACAGTAATTCTAATATTGTATTCAGTGCAAATGATGATGGTGGAGTTTACCAATTAGTCACTCTAGAAGCTAATGTAGCCGATAATTTTGCATTAAGTTCAACAGGCTCAGGTAATGAATATGTTGACAACGGATGTGATGATGTGGATGATACCGCATCTCTTGGATGGACACCTTCAGTCAAGAATTTCGGTAACACCTTAGATAGCTTTAGTGTAACTTTTGATACATCAGACGCAGGTGCAGCAGGTTGGGGTGTAGACGGTGCAGATAATTTCAACACAGGAAGTTTACTACCTAAATTTGAAGGTGGAAGTTATGGATTTAATGTAGGATTACAGGTGCCAGGAGGGTTGGCTGCAGGAACTTCACATGGTTTCTCAATGACAATTACTTCTGACAGCGATTCATCACAAACACAAACACAAACTTTCTCAGCAACAGTCAATCAATGTTATGGAATGACTTTAGCAGTTGACAAGAACAGTGATAACGCAGATCCTGGAGCTTCAGTAGACTTTACTGTAACAGTAACTAATGATGGTAATGGAGAAGATACAATGGAATATCAAACAATGGGAGCTGCAGAATGGGCTCCATCTTTGTCTGAATCTTCAGCTACAATAGCTAGCGGAGAATCAGCGCAGATTATTTTTACATTAACAGTTCCAAGCGATGCTAGTGCTAATGCACAAAGCGGAATGGCAATGGTACACGTTTATTCAGAAGCATGTGGAGATGATAAAATGGGATGTGACTATGAAGAACATATTAGCGTTTCACTTAGAGCTAATCAAGTTTATGATATAACTGCAGGATACTACACTAATGAAACTGATATTGTCAAAGACAGCGCCTCAGTTCAAGAAGGTGCGGCAGTTCAAATGAAATTTACTTTGACAAACAATGGTAACGGTAATGATGAAGTTACACTTTCCATAGTAGATGGTGCAAAAAGTTGGATTGTTCTTGGATCTGATAGCGAAGTTTCTTTGCTTGGTCCAGGCCAAACGGCAACACTAACAGTTGATGTTTTGGCTCCAGCATCAGATGCGCTCGGAGATCATACTTTCCAAGTAGTAGCAACTTCAGCAGACGGTACAACTACTTCAACAACGGATATTTTTACAGTAACAGTTGTTGAAAAATCAACTGGCGGCTCAGGTCCATCTACTGAAGATGTAGAGGAAGATGATAGTCCGGGCTTTGGAGTATTATCTGCAGTAGCTGCTTTGGGTGCAGTACTCTTGTTGAGACGCAGGTCTTAAGGGAGTTATCAGATGAAAATTAGTAAAAGGCAAACTTTGCCGTTTGTCGCCGCAATGATCATGTTAGTGTCAGCTTTCACTTTTGCACCGGCAAGTGGTGAAACAGGATTTACAGTAAACGCTTCTGGATTTTACAATCATTATTCATTTGCGTCGTATAATGGGACTGCAACTTACACCTTGAATATGGAAAATACAGGTGATTCGGATATCAATGATGTAGTTATAACTTCTGAATTCCCGCATACGAGCTGGCTTCCAGATAATGTAACTTTTTCTGATGGTTCATCTGAAGAGATAGGTTTCTTTGCAATAGAAACTTTTGCAGCAGGTACAACACAGCAACTTACAGCTTCAGTTACGGTTGGTTATGGAGTACAACTCGATTATCCCGAAGTCCCAGTAGTCTTTAATGCAGATTCAGGCAGTTCAACAATAGGCTCTACGGATGTAGTTGTAGTAGTTACTAACTGGATAGCTTATGAATCCAATTACCCAGATACGCCAGATGCAGAAGTTTTTTCTGTTGGAGAGAATAATACTTATCAGTTAACAGTAGACAATATTGCAGTTGTTAAAAATTCAGATAATACAACCTCTCCTATGGCAATCAGAGATTCTATTCAAGTTCAATATTCAGGAATTTCGGGTTGGTCTGTAACTAGTGATGATGAAAGCTGGCATCCATTTTATGGTGGCCAGTTAGCAGGGATGGATGCAGGAGCTAGCATAACATGGGATGTTAAAGTTGAATTAACAGGTACTGTTAAAGCAGGTCCAGATGTAATTAATTTCCAGGCCTCAAGTACAGATCCAGATGATCCAATGGGTGGAATGCCATATTATCAGCCATACGGTTTGTCTGTGATACCAGTTTCAGCAGCTGAAGCATATGGAGTTGACGTTTCAGGTTCAGGAATGAGGCATGCAGATGTTAGTGAGGGATCATCTTTACAAGATTGGCAAGTTGGTATTCATAACATAGGAAATACAGAAGATACTTTTGCTTTAACGTGGGATGTGACAAACGTGCCAATGGGTTGGACACTCAGCGCTCTACCGGATACCTCTGGAGAGATAGGTTGGGAAGGGGCTTACAATTTTGATGTAGCTCTTACAATTCCAGCAGATGCCTTAGCAGGTTCGTCGGCTTCTTTCACAATGGTTGCAGATTCATCCAATTCAGATGAAAGTGCTACACAGACATTTGAAGCCGTAGTGGATCAACATTATGGCGTATCCTTAGCAGTAGATTCTACATCAATGGAGGCTAGTCCAGGTTCTACAGTAGATTTCAATTTTGCACTTTCAAATGCAGGTAATGGTGAAGACACATTTGGAATAATTATAGATGGTGCAGCATATTGGTCTCCTGTTACTAGCGTTTCTAATCTAACAGTAAGTGCAGTAAGTGATGGTCAATTTTTAGCATCAGTTACAATTCCGGAGGATAGAAATGCAGGGGCTGAAAGTGGCGACATAGTTGTAACAGTTTCATCATCAAATGGAGAAACAACAGCTAATGTGACAATATCAGCTGTGGCTTCTCAAGTATTTGATATATCTATGGATCATTCTTCGGGTTCAGACGGTAAAGTAACAATAATACAAGGTACTACCAAACAGGTTTTTATGAATGTAACTAACACAGGTAATGGTTTCGATAATTTGACATTAGAGTTGATTGATGAGCCTAGTTGGGCATCTTTGGATGCAGATTATTTATTACTGGGTCCAGACGGGAACTTCAGAGTAGCAATTACTTTAGACCCTGATACTGCAGCACTATCTGGTAAGGAATATATCTTCAACCTTGAGGCAACATCACAAGATGGAGAATCAGTGTGGTCAAGTCCTTACATTACTGCAGAAATTGAAGTCAAGGAAACTGAAGTCCCTGAAGTAGTCGAAGAAGTAGTTGAAGATGAAGATGATAGTCCTGGTTTTGGAATCTTAGCTTCACTTCTTGCATTTACATTTGTGGTATTGAATCGTAGGAAAGATTAGTAAGCTAATCTTTATTCCGATAACCGCATCGTTCGTATGATGAAGGACGTCTTACAGAGCTGGTTAGCAGAAGATATTGGCGATGGAGATGTAACGAGTGATGCAACAATTTCTAATATACAATGTCAGGCTAAGGTGAGCGGAGGTCCCGGTTTTCTTTCAGGTATCGAAGTTTGTAAGGTATTGTTAGAAATGGAAGATATTCATTTCATCACAAAATTCAAAGATGGAGATCAGATAAATTCAAAAGAATTAATTTTTGAATTGAGTGGTAACTCTCATGATATTTTGAGGGTTGAAAGGGTGTTATTAAATATTTTATCACACCTTAGTGGAATTGCTACATCTACAGCAAAAGTTGTAGAGAAAGCTAAGGCAATTAATCCCAATGTTCAAATTCTAGCAACTAGAAAAACGACTCCTGGGCTTCGATCATTCGAGAAAGAAGCAGTAGTTCATGGAGGAGGAGAGACTCACAGATATCGTTTGGATGATGCTATATTGATAAAAGATAATCACTTAAAAATTAATAGCAATATTTCAGAGTTAGTTGTGAAAGCTAGAAAGAAATATCCTGATTTAATGGTAGAAGTGGAAGCAGATACTGTTGAGCAGGCCGTTGAAGCAAATAATGCTAAGGCAGATAGAATAATGCTAGATAATTTCAAACCAGAGTTAGTAGGTTCTACAGTCAAAAGATTGAGAGAGCAATCCAATGTAGAGATTGAAGTTTCTGGAGGTATAAATTTGGACAATGTAGGGGATTATGCGCCCTATGCAGACTTCATAAGTCTAAGTAGTTTGACTATGTCAGCACCCCCTGTTGATTTTTCTTTACATGTCACTTGAAATTAGAATACTTTGTTTTGATCAAGATGATCCTAAAAAATGTACTGCTAAACGTTTAGAAAAATTTAACCTATCACAAAATTACAATAAATTTAAACATCTTCCTCCAAGAGGTCTTGTCCTTGATCCTTTCGCAGATAAGACATTGGATAAATCAGACTTAATCTTAGCTGAAGTTGGGGGATTGGTAGGAGTTGATTGTTCATGGAATATGGCCTCAGAGACATTTTCAAGATTAAGGCTTATGGGTCTAGAGCCTAGAAAATTACCAAATATTATTCCAGCTAATCCAGTAAATTCAGGTAAGGCAGGTAAGTTAACTACTGCTGAAGCTATTGCAGGAGCATTGATGATATGTGGTAAATTAAAACAGGCTGAAAAATTAATGTCTGTGTTTAAATGGGGGCCTGCTTTTTTGGAGCTCAATAGTTCAATTTGGAAAGAATAAATACTATAAACTGAGTTAAGTTTACTACTAATCCTATGGCTGTTCTTGATATTACTGACAAGGAAAAAGATATTAGTTTTAGTGGGATTGAGCATAGGCTTTTCATAGAGGGTAGAGGCTTTGATTTTAGAACTTTTGAAATTAGTCATCAGAGTATTGCAAAATTAGAATTAAATGGACCTGAAGATCCACTTTACGGAATTTTAGATTTTGAGGAACCTAGAGTAATATATGTTGTTTCACGTCTTGGTAAAAAAGAATTAATTTTGCAAGGTTGTATTATCAAAGAGATTAACGGAGACAAATGTCATTTGTCTTATTCCAAATTACAACTTTAATGGAGAATGCTTTAATTTAGACTCTTTGTAGTAGATAAGTGTGGAAGTAGTCGATGTAGCAGTTATTGGAGGAGGTCCGGCAGGTTCATCAGCTGCAAGAGAAGCTGCAGAACGTGGTTTATCGGTATTAATTTTTGATCATGCACATCCTAGACGTAAGGCATGTGGAGGAGGTCTTCCTGTAAAAGGAATTGAATGGATGGATGCTCCAGATAGTTCGATTGAAGCTCACATGTCCTCAATTTCTTTTACCTTTAAGAACAAAAAGCTTAAAATTCCCGTTAAGAAGGGTAAATTGATTAGAAGAGATGATTGGGATTTTTATCTTTTTAATAGAGCTAAAGAGGCCGGCGCAGGGCATGTTATTGAACGAGTTAAATCATTAAAATTAGTTTCAGATGTGTGGACTATTAATGATAATTTTAAGGCTAAATATATTATTGGAGCAGACGGAGTTAATGGTTTTACTAGAAAATTCTTCATGGAAAGAATACCTCGTGAACATCTTTTCGCAGCAGCAGGTTATTATTTGGACATAAAACCAGATGAATATGATGTTGAGTTTATAGTTGGTGCCATCCCGGGCGAAGAAGGATATCTTTGGGTTTTTCCAAAGAGTGATCACTACAATATAGGTTATTGTTACAATTCAGGTACGCCTGGAATGAAGGAGGCTCTTGATGATTTGCTGATGGAGAGATGGCCTGGAGAATTTGCCCGTAATGGTAAATGGAAATTGGAAGAAACTGGTGAACTTGTTGATTGTAAGAAATTTGGTTCAGTTATTCCTTCTTACAATGATCCAAAATTATTTGATGAGCCAGTTTCAGGAGAAAATTGGGTTTTATGTGGTGACGCAGCAGGACATGTCAATCCAATACATGGTGAAGGTTTGAATCATGCAGCTTTAGGAGGGCGTTTAGCAGCTAAGGCAGTTTCTAAGGGAGATCCAACATTATTTGAAAAATATTGGCGTTCACATTACAGTCGTGATATGTATAGAGCTTCAAATACAAAGCATAAAATTTATCGCTCGATATTCATGCGTATTGGTTTTGCTTTGGGCCAAACACCGGCTCTTTTTGATATGCTCGCTCAATTGACTAGAGGTGAATATGAGGGTAAGGCAACACGCAGTTTTTGGTTTAAATTACCTTTAGCTATTCTACAAGCAATGTTTATGATGAAGCACAAAGAATTAAAGAATCTAACATAGCTATTTTGCGGATTAGCTTTATTAAACCCTTTGAGTCGGGCGATGTCCTGAGGATAAACATATAATGAAACTCCCACGAAGAATCAAGATGTACAGTCCATTTGCCAAAAAGCACACTATACACGAGCTTGAAGTTGTAAAAAAGAAGCGTGCATCAGAATTAGCAAGAGGTCAAAGACTTTTCAGAAGAGTAACATCAGGTTATGGAGGATTCCCTAGACCTAAGCCAGAAGGTAGGGAGAAGCCAACGAAAAGAGTGTACTTGAGATATCGATGTACTGAAACTGGTAAAGCACATCATAAGAAGAATTTTAGAGCTAGGAAATTTGAATTAACGGAGTGATAATGACAGATACGAAGAGTAAATTTTTGAAAGTAAAAAGTCCTGATAGCGACTATACAGTTGTGATTTTTGACAAGTGTGATACAATTGTTAAAGATCCAGTTACAGGTTCAACTATTGCTTTGCCAACAGGTGGTAAAGCAAAAATTCTAGGAGAAATCCTGGAGGAACTTGATTGAGTTCTGATGAAGTTCCAGAAGAAGGTGAATACGTTATAGGGCGAGTTATTGAGGTTAAGGATTTTGGAGCGACTTTAAATTTACTTGAATTTTCAGAAAGAAAGGCATTTGTTCATATTTCAGAAGTAGCTTCGGGGTGGGTCAAATACATTCGTGATTTTATCCGTGAAGGGCAGATGGTTGTTGCTAAAGTTACGAAAGTTAAAGATACTAGTAAAATTGTAGACGCTTCAGTACGTCAGGTTTCAGGTCATCGTAAAAAAGAAAAAATTCGAGATTGGAAAAATGAGCAAAGGGCTTCGAAACTTCTTGAATTAGTTGCTACAAAGTCTAAAATTAAACCTGAAGATTTATCTAATGAAGTCAAAGAGAAAATGATTAAAATGTATGGTAGCATTTACTCAGCTTTTGAATCTTCAGTTATGGATTCATCATCTTTTAAGGGTGAATGGAAAGGGAAATGGGTTGACCATTTTATTACAGTAGGTATAGCTAATGTTACTCCACCATTTGTTTCAATAGGTGGTAAATTTGAATTATATTCTTATGAAAGCAATGGCGTTGAAAAGATTAAGAAAGCTTTGATTTCACCTTCAGCTATCAATGAAGATACTACTCTAAAGATAGCATCTAATGGTTCACCATCGTATCGAATTTCAATCAAGGCACCCAATTACAAACAAGCTGAAGAAGAGCTAAAAGTTGCAGTTGATAAAGTTCTTAAAACATTGAAGAATCAAGGTGGCACAGGCTCTTTTGAGAGGTCATAATGCGTACTTCCATCTTATACTGCAAACAGTGCAACAATTATACAATGTCAAGAATTTGTAGCTCATGTTCTTTAGAAAATTCGAATCCTTTACCCCCTCGTTTTTCACCTCAAGATAAATATGGCAAGTATAGAAGAATGCTTAGAGGTAAATGATGGTTTTTAGTGAAATAGTAACGAAAGAGGAAGTTTCCCTGAATAATGCGATTCTCTTAGAAGGTCTTCCAGGTGTGGGTAATGTTGGCAAGTTGGCAGCTATGCATTTGATTGAAGAATTAAATGCCAAAAAGTGTACAGAAATCTATTCATCTCATTTTCCACCTCAAGTATTAATTGATGACGATGGAATAGTAAATCTTGTCAATAATGAATTATATTATTATAAAGGAAAAGGTAAAGAGAGAGATTTACTTTTCTTAGTCGGAGAATATCAAGGAATTGACTCTCCAGGTCAATACGATCTCTGTCAGAAGATTATAAATTTAGTGAAGGAGATCGGAGTTACAACAATTTATACTTTGGGAGGATATGGTTTAGGCAAGCTAGTTCCGGAGCCAAGAGTATTGGGTGCTGCAACTTCTAAGGAAGTGGTTTCCTCATTCAAAAAAGCAGGCGTTGAGTTTGTTGATGGAGAACCTGGCGCAGGTATCGTAGGAGCTTCAGGACTTTTGTTAGGCCTTGGAAAATTACAAAATATACAGGGAGGTTGCTTGATGGGAGAAACTAGTGGATACATGGTTGATCCAAAATCAGCTAGTGTTGTACTTAAATCCCTTCAAAAACTTTTAGGAGTAAATATAGATCTCTCAGAACTCGAGGAAAGAGCTAAACAAGTTGATTCCATAACTAATCAATTGAAAGACATTGAGACTAACGAGAAAGAAGATAGTCCTGATATGAATTATATTGGATAAATTAATTTGAATTTATTGTTTCCAAATTGAATAAAACTAATCCGTCTTTAGCATCGATTCCTGCCAATTTCTGATACTTATTTCCATTTTGAGTGTTATCGACACCCTTTTTCTCTAAGAAATAAGCATAGCTTCCGGCAGTATTTACATCAATATTATTTGAATAATCATTAGGGTTTAGATTTCCTTGACCTAAGTCACTAATAATTTTAGCAAAATCAAAACCACCTCCAAAATCTAAGATGGAAGTAGGCGAGGAAAGGCTTTGCTTAGAAACTAAATTTTGTCCTAATGATAATTTAACATCAGTGTAATCTATGTTCTGTGTTTTTCCATCGACTGCCCAGTTTTTTATTTCGTCAAAATTAGTCATTACCTCTTCAGATGAGCAAACAGTTAAGGGTTCAGGTATCCCATCCATTGACATAATGGGGTTATCAACATTGATTTCTTCAGCTGAAATATTAGTTCGATTATAATCTAAGTTCCATCCATCGATACTTGAACTTTGTTCGTTGTAATGCGCCATTGTAAAATTCCATTTTCCGTCCTTGGTTTCAGTATAATTTGCTTCTATAACAAAAGCCCTTTCACTGCTTTTAGAAGAGGATCTGTCGTCCAGACTTTCTTGGTTGGTTATGTATGCATCAAATTCCGAAATTTCCTGTTTTCCCTTCTCAATTCCAGTTTGCAGATTAAATGCAGAATCTAAACCACAGCTTCCATTTCCAAAAGCTGGTGCTCCTTCAACCCAAGGTTGAAACTCTCCTGTTTTTTTATTTAATTCACTTTTGTAAGAGTCAACAGGGACTGAAGTATACCCTTCAGTTATTGTTGAAGCAATTCCCGTGTATTGAATATTAATTGCATAAAGAGTCCCGCCTACAGAACTTGCATCAGAGTTTAAATTCATTTGAAATTTTAGAGGCATACTACTAGATTCAGACATGTAGAATTTGAAACTATATTGGTATTGAGCCTCATATCCTAATATATTTCCAGAATTTGTTGAAGAGGTTACAGTTACAAGAGCCGTTTGCTCCCCACTAACTTTCCCCCCATTTTCGATTTTCCAGTTAAACTCAATTCCACCTTCAGTCGTTATTCCTTTTTCACCTTCAACTAGTTTTTTTCCAATATATAAAGTTCCGTGAGGTAATAATCCGGGTTCACTATCTCTAGGTACCCAATCAGTTGCACTTTGCCAATACCAGGTACTTCCTGTCAGTGTGTCTGAATATGATGCGTTTGATTCAATGTCACTTCTAACAACCTCAAGAGATGCGGGATGTATGAATTGATTTTGGGACGTTAGGCTCTGAGCGTTTTCCAAACTAGATGCAGGTAAACCTTCTTGTTTTATCATTCCATCAATTTCTTCAAGATTTTGAATTAAGTATTTTTCAAAAACACTTTTATCATCTCCATAACCGTCTTTGATAGTTGAAGAGGGTGCATTAATTCCAGCTTGTAATTTACCTGAGAAGATTACATCTAGTTCATTGATTATAATGTCATTATCAATAAAACCTATTGGTAATGGTATGTCTAGGGTGCTATCAAAGTTTATAGCTCCATTAATATCATAAATTATTTCTTCTTCATATTTTTCATTTGGTACGGCAATTTCTATGTTTTGTTGAGCTAATAATATATACAATAAACCAGTTAAAAGAAGGATAGTTACGCTTCCTATAACTCCAATTGCCTTAATACTAATGCCGTTTTCATTATCATTAATTAGAGGCATTGCCCAGTTATCTTCTTCTTCCTCTTCAGTAACTGCTAACGGACTTAAATCTAAATCATCACCATTATCAATCTCAGGAGAAGGTGCTGAAAGATCTAAAGTATCTTCATCTTCCTTAAGTTCACCCGTTATTTTTTCATCAGGTTTTCCTGATTTCCATAACTCTTCATCTGAGCTCACACTTCTCACGAATCACTATTCTATTTTAGACTACTGTCTTAAATTTTTTTAATTTAAGATTTTATTATTGCTATTAGGAAAATTATGATGCCTATGATGCCGCCAACCATTCCGCCTATGAAAGCAAGCATGCTATTCCAAAAAGCAACGTCTGCATAATTCTCAGGTAATGTGACATAGTAAGCAATTGCAACACCAATTAGTAAAAACACGACTCCAACGTTTCGGGTCTTACTACTTCCGTAATATGATATGAGAAGCCCCATTCCGAGCATTGAAAGCATAGCGCCAACAAGCCCCATTGAAATTATTAAATCCATTTATTCCTCCTCCTCTTTTTCTTCAGTTACAGATTCATCATCTTTACTTTCCGCTTGATTTAGTTCTTCTTCAAGTTTTTTCAATTCTTCATCTAAGTCTAAATCTTCAAGATCTTCCAAATCTAAATCTTCTAAATCATCAACAGTATCTACTTTCATAAGCACAAAAAGAATAACAAAGAGCCCTAGCACCATTCCAGATAGTGCAGCCACACCAGAAGTAAATGCATCTGTGAATGAATCTTCATCAAATTCATTAGGGATTGCATCTACGCCTCCGAATGCCATCAAATAGGTCAAAGCAATTAGTATGGTTCCGGTGGCTAAAAGCGCAAAACCTATTTTTTGTGATTTACCTGCCCCAAAGTATGAAGTAAACATTCCAGTAGCAAGTAAAGCCACA
>MDTB01193321.1_pt1 | contig 15886 bp, 15 predicted proteins | sample 811161 | NCBI WGS metagenome assembly MDTB01 (sample SAMN05326650, study PRJNA326480) | marine metagenome | isolation source: seawater | place: Mediterranean Sea | collected 2009 | reverse complement strand
TTTTCTACCAACGCTTTTTGTGACTTTATATTCGTAGCTAATTGTTCTTGTAACCAACGCGTACGGGCAATCACGGCCAACGCCATAATCATCGCCTCAAGTACTAGACCTAAAGCCTGAGCAACGGAACCACTATTTAAGAATGTACGGACACCACTGTCGGGGAGGAGAGCAAATGGATTCGGCAACCCAAGAAATCCAAACAGGAAAACCATCCGGAAAAATAAATATGGAAACATGGCTATCATGAAAAATTTAGCTATTTCTAATCCGGCCATCATCCTTTTGAAAGCGGCATAATATATTAGCAATAGAATCGCGAAAGTCGAAGCGAATAATGGAAATAAATAAATATCTTTCGGTAGCTCATGCCTTAAGAATATATGCGTTATCATGTGAAACATATACCAAAGAAGATATATGTTGGTAATCAAATAAATCTTCGGAAAATATTTTTTTACCTCTAAAAAACTACGCGCAAAAATCACATAGACCATAGCCTGCAGGTAACTACAAACAATAAGTAACCCAGTCCCCATACTCTGCTGTTGATTTATGGATTTTTTCTCAATATCAAAAACAAATTCGAAGAGTCGCGACCCATCATGATACGACTGAGTCAATACGGCACTCACAGCAGCAAGAATCCAAAGACCGTAGTAAAAACTGGTTGTGTCTCGGCTTTGGTAAAACGAGTACCACGAAAACACTGTCAACGCCAAAAGTGCTCCAACTAAAATTCCTTCTAACCAAAGGCCCAATCGCCTATGCTCGACATACTCATCGACATGATAAAAGTCGAGACTAAAGCTGTTGGATCTAATAGTTGCTGCTTTTGTCGTAAATTCAACAATTAGATCCACCGTTTTGTTTGGCGCTATTAAAAACGATTTGTATAAGCTGGGCACTTTGTTAGGCGCAATTCGCCGGGGATCACTGCCGCTGAGTTTGTTATGAAAAGAAATTGGAAGCTCGAATGTTTGTGTTTCTCCATTCTCGTAAATCACTTTTAGGTTAACATCCTCCATCCACCGAGCATTTGCTAGGGATATTTTTCGCGAAAAATCACTGCTATTTTTTATTTTGGTAGCGAGTAAATAACGGGTGTATGGAGCTGGCGGATCAGCTTCCAGAATGCTTTGAAAATATGCGTTATCACTGGTCAAAGTCCTTTGAGTTTGTGCTGACGGCTGCGAAGCAACATCTAGGGCGCCTGCATCAACCGTAAAGTAAATCGGCGTATCATCTGTAATTACATACGTATCCGCGCAAATAAATCCCGGTTGGCAAATAATTACCAAAAAAAATATACGACACAGATTTGTAAGCATTTGCAACCTCTTCCATAACACTGTCAGAACAAATTTATTGGTATTACAATGTATTTATTCCTCTTCAATTTTCTTTAGAACCATTTTTAACTGCCTAGCCAATCCGCTTCTATCCTTTCGGTTAATAGAATTTAAATCAATACTAATTGAAACCCCTTTGGCACTCTCGTACTCAATCAGTTTTACTACCCCATTGTTTTTTCTTGCTTTCACTGAGAAAACTTTAATATCCCGCCCGATCCCCTTCATTCGCATCGCTCTGAGCTGCTCAGCTTCCACCAAATCTTGAACATGGGCGAATGTTTCATAGCTCATCAGAATTCCCCCGACCGGTGCATTCGCCTCAAGCCTTTGCGCCACATTTACCTCTCCACCAATAATCGTATAGGTTAATCTTTGCTCGCTCCCAAAATTACCAACGTTGCAATATCCGGTGTTTATACCCATTCTAACCTCGAAAGGATTCTCGAAACCTCTTTTTCTCCAATTATGCTGAAGTTGCTTCAATTTTTCATGCATTTCTATTGCCATTAAAACACAGGATCTAGCATCGTCTCTCTCTCCCTTGGACTCAGGATCTCCGAAAAAAACCATCATCGCGTCGCCAATATACTTATCGATCGTTCCACCGTGTCTGACAGCAATTTTTGTCATCTCAGAAAAGTACTCATTCAAATAATCAGTTAAAGCTTCCGGCTGAAGGTTTTCCGAAATTTGAGTAAAATTTTTAATATCACTAAAAAAGACCGTGAGCTTTTTTCGCTGGGTAGCGACTTTTGTATCGTAATCACCACGGAACAAAGCTTCATGGATTTGAGGCGGCAAATATTTTCCCAGCTGCCCACTGAGTTCCTCTAATTCGGTTTTCCTAGAGTCTAGCTCTTTGGTTTGTATTTTAAGATTTTTGTTCAACTTCACCAATCTTCTCTCTTGTCTGTCTGAATGGCGAGTTAGATCCTCATTTTCTCGAACTACGCGAGAAAAATCCTTGTATAGACGTTTAGAGTAATTGAGGACACCCTTGGGGTTATTAGTTCCTAATACCACCTTACCTTCAGCAAGAAGCTGCTTCTCTCGATCGTACAAATCAAAAGATTGATCCGCCACCTTAGCTTACCCCCTATCAAACATATTAGTTTTTTGGTTTTACATTTATCTTTAAGTCAGGGAAACGATCATGAAAGTCTTCTCCAAGCTCTTCCATAATGTCATCGTCTTCTTGGAAATACCACAAAATATCCAGATTGCCTCCGCCCTGCCTTATGCTCTCAAAACCTTCAAAAATTCGGTATAGCGCCTTGATACTCGAGCTATTTGTATAAATCAGTTCGATAATAACTTGGAATCGATCAGGAATATTTTCCTTTAGTAGATCAATTGACTCGATCACTTGCCCATAGAACGCTGAAACATCCTCTGGAAAAGACTCGCCTCTTATACTGAAGACTCCGTCCGATACAGACAATTTAATTTCAGGAGTTCGTTCTGTTTCTTGAATATTTAAGTCATTCATATTAAATCCTTGCAGCTAAAAAGAAATCAACGTGAGATGCATCAACATCAATAAATGCGAATGAGATCGGGTGTGAAGCTCTTCTGGCAATCTCAAGGAGCCCTAACCCGGCTCCGGGCCCATCATGCTTAGATGATTTTGACATACCTTCCCTGTACAGTTGTCGGATTGTATCTTTATCAGCAGCCTGCAACTCTTTTAAAGTCGTCTCTAACGCTAATGCATTTTCTTTTAAAACCCTGTTTCCACATATAACAGTTATTTCATCCTCTTTTTGCGATATACAAACCATGCCAGCTGCACTGCCGTCTTTGCCGCTGTGCCAAATAAGGTTTTGCATTCCCTCCATGAAAATAGAGAACACGGTACGTGACCGTTTTTTATCATCCATCTGTTTCATACGATTCTTTAGAAGATCGGCAAGAGTCACCATCAAATCATCGGAGACTTCACCATTATAAGCCATGATCGTCCCCGACTTTCTCATTGCAGCTCTAATATCGATTGCTTGTGATATTTCCATCAGATATCCTAGTAATTATTATATGTTTATCAAACTAACATGGAACGACGCAAACTGAAACAAGTTGAGTGTAATACTTTGTAGTATTGTGTTACGATCGAATGGTAGATATTTCGCTTTAGTTACATAAACCTAAACTTGGATATTGACACACATGACTAGCTTTAGTATCGACGTTAAAAAGCTAAATTCCCTTGGAGTTATTGATCCCACTTCTGAAAGAGCGATGAAGGCTTTTGAACAGCATGAATTTACAGGTGCTGAAAGACTTTTTTTTAAACTCTGGGGAACGGAAGAGCTCAACATGGGCTACTTTGCAGTGGGACAAAAATTAGCGGAACGCGGTGAGCAACCGAATACAGCTTATGTCATCATATCCGGCGAAGTTGAAGGGAAAGATCATAGCGGCAGCTATCACTTAGGCCCAGGCAGTGTGTTGGGACTAGCCGAAGGGCTTAGTAGGAAGGTATACGAGTGGGATGCCTTTGCAAAAACAGCCGTTACAACAAAAGTTATACCGCTAGAGAGGGCGCTGAGGGAAGTCAGAGGCTTAAATGCTGGCCTTAAAGGAATTTGCAGATCGACTGCGATGCGAATCCTTAACTTGTCTTCTCCACCTGAGAGCCTATCATGAGCGCCTTTGATCCCGTGACATACCAAGATGGAGATGTGCTTTTTGAAGCAGGGGATAAAGCAGACAAGTTTTACGTTATAAAATCAGGGAAAATACGAATAGTCTCAAGGTCGCTCAACAAAGAATTTGCTTTGTTAAAAGAAGGAGAGTCGTTTGGAGAACAGTCTCTTTTGTCAGGGGGAGTAAGAGGTGCAGCGGCTGAAGCAGTAGGAAGAACTGTCTGCCTTGAAATTACGGCTAACGGGCTGCGAAATTTGCTTGAAAAAGAAGGAGGACTTGCCAAATCTGTTCTGGAAGCCCTTCTTCTGCAGCTGTCCATGCATAATTCAATCAGGCACTAGTATTTTAATACTCGGTAGTAGACTCCCCTCCTTATTTCCTGCCCGCGGATACTAAACACCTCCGCCGTGCTTTGAAAAAAATAAAATTCCTGTGACATCTTCGCGAAAACAGTCACACGCCTACTCACGCCATACTCAAAAAGCAAAAATAACTTCATTATACACTCACTTGCATAGCGAATTTTTTACGAGTATACTCACTAATCTTTCAATTTGAGACGAGTAATACTCAGATTGTTATTCACGCAAATCAGAAATTACGGATTTGCAACTTTTTTTGGGGAAATATGCAATTAAAAATTCTAGGATGTAATGGTGGGATAGGGGGGATCAACCGCCGAACCACCTGCTACAGGATAAACGATTCGATTTTAATAGACGCTGGAACCGGTCTAGGAGATTTGGACCTGGATGAACTTGCCTTAATAGATCACGTTGTTTTAACTCACGCACACTGGGACCATATCAGCTGTTTGCCCCTACTCCCAGATGCGGTTTTTTCTGAAAGAAAAAAACCTATCAAGGTTTGGGCACTTCCAGAAGTCATAAAAATATTGAAAGTAAATGTTTTTAATGATCAAGTATGGCCAGACTTTACCAAAATACCAATAATTGGAGGTAATGAACCAATTGTCGATCTAAAACCATTGCCAGAAAAAGATTCTATTCACATTGACGGAGTTGAAGTTTCAAAACTACCCGCGAACCATGGAATTCCAGCTTGCGGACTAAGAGTTGAAAAAGGAGGAAAAGCTGTGGCTTTTTCAGGTGACACGGCCGATGATGAGGTTTTTTGGAAAAAGATATCAGCAGATCATGCCATCAAGGCTGTGGTCGTTGAATGTTCCTATCCGAAGAGCCTTACGGATTTAGGAAAAATGACATTACATTTAAGTACGGATATTATCAGCACTCGGCTGGCTAGGATACCGAAAAATATTGCCCGCATTATTATTCATCGTAAGCCTGGATACGAAGGAATTATCGACACTGAACTGAGAGAAGATCTTGGGCATCTCGATCTGCGTTTTCCCATCCCAGGTCAGGAATACCAATTCTAACCATGGAACCTTCAAACGATCCACGAAACGATTTCAACAAAATTTTCCAAAAATTTTTGGAGGCTCCGACCACACAAAATCGCGATCAACTTATGGCTGCCGCTGAAAAATACCGAGATGCTTGGATATTAACCATGGCAAGCGGCGGTCATCAAACAAATGTTCCTGATCCCAGCAATTGGGCACCCGAGGCTATCGCACAGTTCTACAGCGAACAACTATCAAAGACAAGCTCATCAACAAAATATTCCCGAAAACTTGAAGCTGTTAGATCCCTAGGTAACGGGTTACCTATAAAATTAGCATTGCAAGAACGTACCAATCTAAGAGAAAAAAAAACCTATTGGACAGTGAGCTGGCGCACCAAATATTCTCCCTCTGGTACAAATCGTAGATTTTATTACTCAGCAGGACAATATTGGCATTGTCCTGCTGCCGTTGCTCTCGAATTGCTAGAAGACCTTGATCAACAGGGCGGATTAGGAGAAGAGTATTTGGACATTAGGCCAGGAAACACAAACGTAAAAGTAATCATAAACCCTGATACTCAAGAAAAAAATCCTAGTTTTTATAACACGCAATGCAGAAGCATTTTTGCAACTGATGAGTATTGGGGTTCTGCCCCTAAGGTAGTGGCTCTTTCTGACACTAACTCTGACTGGAAAAAAGTAATGATCGTTAATAATGAAAATTTGAATTGTACTTTTAGATCGCTGACGAAGAATTCAACCTACATGCCAAAAAAAGGCCTTGCAAAAAGCAGCGAATGGTGGCTCGACAATGCGATGATGGATGCAAACGTCCAACAAATGCGAATTTTTCACAAAGAGCTAAAAAAGATTGTTAATATCTCGCAATAAAATCATGAGCTATTTAAGTAACCGGTACAACCAAACAAGCATAAAAGATAATCCAAGTCCTCCAGCCGTTAAGGCAGCTACCAACGTATGACGGTTATCCATTATTTTACTGATTAGTGCGGCAGTCATTTTTGAGCCCACGCAAAGATACAAAATCACTAAAGACCACGGGAAAAAAAAAGCTAGTAAGATAGCTATCAAAAATATTTTTGATGAAATTTGCATTTATAAAAGTTGTCCCCGTTGAAGTTGAATTTTTTATTCTTAGGTGTTGTTTATGATATCCAATCGCTTAGTATATTCGCTAATTTGATCATGGGTCACAGCCTTCATATCTTTACCCTCCCGATATTCTCTAAACCAATGTACTGTGTGAGTCATCGCTTCACGCAATGACCATACATTGTTCCAACTTAGCAAACTCTCTGCTTTTCTGGAACTCAGCCGAAGCTCTCTATCTTCATTATTTGTATTGTTTTTTTCAACATCCCAAATCAGTGACTCTCCCCATAAATCAGAAATCAACTCAATCAATTCCCGGACCGTAACAGCCTCATCATCCCTCGGACCAAAATTCCATCCGGAGTCCGCCCAATCTTCATTATTATAAAGAACCTGTCCAAGCAAAAGATACCCCTGCAGCGGCTCTAATACGTGCTGCCATGGACGAATAGAATACGGATTTCTGACTTTTAATCGCTCTCCAGTTTTTAGTGCGCGTAGGATATCCGGTATGATTCGAAATTTTCCCCAATCCCCTCCGCCAATTACATTCCCTGCCCGAGCTGTTGCGAGACTAATTCCTTGATCGCAAAAGTATGATTTTCTATATGCATGACTAACTATTTCAGCGGATGCTTTACTACTGCTGTATGGATCATTACCTCCAAGTGGGTGGTCCTCTGAAAACTCAATTTTTGAACCAATATTTTGGTAGCATTTATCAGTCGTAACATTTACCACTGATTTAACCGATCGGACCTTACGTAGACACTCCAAAAGGTTTACTGTGCCTATTATATTGGTAAGATAAGTTTCCCGCGGAGAATTATAGCCCTCTAAAACTAGTGGCTGAGCAGCGAGATGAAACACAATATCTGGATCAAAACTAATCAAAACCTTTTCCAAATAACTGTGATCTAAAATATTGCCGAATGTAGAATGCATCCCATCGCCGACTTCGGCTATATCATACAGATTCTCCTGACCATCGGCTTCAAGAGCGTAACCATATACATCAGCCCCTAATTTTTGCAACCACAGCGATAACCATCCGCCCTTAAAACCGGTGTGTCCAGTGATAAAGACTTTTTTCCCCTCCCAAAAACTTTTTTTTATCAGCTCCATATTTTTGAAGCACCATTAGTAATTAAATATTGGTGCTGGTGAGAGGAATTGAACCTCCGACCTATTGTTTACGAAACAATTGCTCTACCGACTGAGCTACACCAGCAAATCCTCAACAACCTTCTATCGCACCCACCAAAAAAGCCAGCCAATCTGCGACAACTAGTGATTCCTATTTATGCGTAAAATTTGGAGATCTTTTCTCTATAAACGCCGCCATACCCTCTTCTTTATCCTCTGTCGCAAAAGAGGAATGAAATAATCGACGCTCAAACCTTACGCCTTCAACCATATTAACCTCAAAAGCCCTTTTAACTGACTCTTTTGCCATCATTAGTATTGGAGACGACAGCTTACAAATCTTAGCAGCTGTGGCAAGAGCATTTTCTATCAAATCTTTTGTTGGAACTATTCTTGAAACCAAACCACTTCGCTCTGCCTCCATTGCATCCATTAATCTATCTTGACCCAAGAGCACCATCTCCATCGCCTTGGATTTCCCGATAAATCGAGGAAGCCTTTGAGTTCCTCCCGCCCCGGGAATTACCCCCAAGTTAATTTCAGGCTGCCCAAACTTAGCATTTTCTGCAGCGATTATAAAATCGCACATCATGGCCAACTCACACCCTCCTCCAAGCGCGTACCCGGAAACAGCAGCTATTACAGGTTTACGACAATTGGAAACTGCTTCCCAATCCGTGGTTATAAAGTCAGACTTATATACATCCATGTATGACTTGCCCTTCATGTCTTTTATATCTGCGCCCGCTGCGAACGCTTTTTCACTTCCCGTAATTACCAAGCAACCAACATTTTCATTCGCATCAAATGAATCAACAGCATCGGAAAGCTCTCTCATTAATTCAGGGGATAATGCATTTAAAGCTTCGGGTCTGTGTAAGGTTATCAGTGCTACACGGCCCTCTTGTTTCGTCTTAATATTCTCATACTTCATTTATGAAATCCTTATCTGAAATTTACATACATCACTGATTGCCCTTCCTTAAAGACTTGATACGAATTATTATATCGATACCGTCGACAACTAACCCTTTAGGCACGGAGGGGCTCTTTAATAGAACAATCTTGTCAGTCGATACGTCAGTCAAACTGTCTGATTCGGTATCGTAAATATGGTAGTGCGGCTCGGTATTAGAATCATAAAATACCCTCTCCGGATCAACTATCACTCGGTTAATCAGTCCGGTATCGACAAATAATTTCAGAGTGTTATGTACCGTCGCCTTGGACGTTTTAAGATTTACTCTGTTGGCCGCAAGAAAAACCTGATCAGCTGACAAATGAGTTCTTTTTTCAAACAACACATCGGCTATCTCTATTCTCTGACGCGTTGGCTTTATACCTTTTCTGATGAGCACATCCATTGAAGTCTCTTTATTCTCTTCACGACCAACCATAATATTATTTTTTATGTCGAATCTGCGCATTTCGATTGTACTCAATAATTGAATATCGTGTTTAATTTTGCATAGAGATTTCTTGCAAATCTCTTGGAAGCCGAAAAACCACATCTTCTGTTGAGGTGCCTATCTCTTCAATGTCGGCTGAACCCATTTTTTTTAGCCGATCTAACACTTGCTGAACCAATACTTCCGGAGCAGATGCACCCGCTGTAACACCAATAACAGAATCGTCAGAGAACCACCCCTCATCCAACTGGACGGGATTATCCAACATGTACGCATCGACCCCTAATTTGCTGGCGACCTCTCTCAAGCGATTAGAATTCGAGCTATTAGGAGAACCCACTACCAAAATCACATCACAAAACTTCGCGAGCTCTCGAACACCGTCCTGCCTATTTTGCGTCGCATAACAAATATCATCCTTTTTGGGTCCCACAATTTTCGGAAATTTCTCCTTCAACACCTTAACTATACTAGCTGTATCATCTACGGAAAGTGTAGTCTGAGTTACAAATGCCAGCTTATCAGGATTACTCACAACCAAATTTTTTACATCACCCTCCGACTCCACTAGGTGTACCCTACCATCTATTTGCCCGGTAGTTCCCTCCACTTCGGGATGACCTTTATGACCAATCATAATTAATTCACGTCCATTTTTATAATTATTTTGTACTTCTCTGTGAACCTTGGTAACAAGCGGACAAGTTGCATCATAAATTTTGATTTTCATATTTTTAGCTTTATCCCTAATGGCTTGGGAAACTCCATGAGCACTGAATATCACCACTGACCCTGATGGAACATCTTCGATTTCTTCAACGAATATTGCCCCTTCCTCTTTAAGTTTCTCTACCACAAACCTATTGTGCACAACCTCATGCCGAACATATATGGGTCGGCCATGCTGCTGGAGGGCTCGTTTTACAATTTCTATAGCCCTATCAACTCCTGCACAAAACCCTCTTAATTTAGCAATATAAATTTTCATGGTCCGATTATTACCTATCCAAAACAAAAAAATTAATTCTTTTCTATTCCAGCATTCACATTATTTTCAGAATCGCGCAAAATATCGTAAAGAATCAGAAAAGCTCCAATGGTTATAAAAGAATCAGCCATATTAAAAGCTGGCCAATAATATTCATCCAAATGTACCGAGATAAAGTCAGTCACCACACCTAAAAATATTCGGTCAATCAAATTGCCCAAAGCTCCACCAATTATAAAGGTCAGCGATAGACAAAACACCTTTTTATTTAGATTGGTACACACCAGATAAATCATATACGTTACCGCTACAAACCCTATAGTTACAAAAAACCAACGTTGCCAGCCCGAAGCTCCCGCCAAAAAGCTAAAAGCAGCCCCTGAGTTATATGTCAGATACAGGTCGAACCAGGAAAATACTTGAATACCTTCCTGTAATGGCAAAGACATTATGGCGAGATACTTTGTAACTTGATCCACTACCGCCAGACCAATTGAAAGAAGAAGATAAACCAATCCACTATGCATACATCCGCCGCTCTTCCTTCTGTTGCAAGCTGCTGACACATCTACCACAAATGTCAGGTTGATTTGCATTAAGACCAACATCAGGCAAATAATGCCAGCACCTTTCACATTTTTGGTACTGACTTTTTTTTACCATAACCTTGAGTCCGCGTCGGTCCACTTTTCTAAGTTCCACCTTCGAGGTAAGCAAGACATATTTGAGCTCCATCCCAATTCGTTCTAAAATCTTACACTTCTCCGGGTCGGCCTCAATCTCTATCTCTGCCTCTAAGGATGATCCCAGTACACCATCTTCCCTAGCTTTTTCAATCGCTTTTTGAATAACAACCCTCATATCCCTAAGATTTTGCCACGAAGATAACAGGTTTTGAGAAAATTCAGGAAGAGAATGCCAAGTGCTAAAAAAAACACTATCCTGACGATTTTTATGCAGGGTTTGCCAAGCCTCCTCAGCAGTGAAGGAGATAATAGGCGCTATCAATTTTATCAGACTATTAGCCAAATGATACATTGCAGTTTGTGCAGACCTTCTGCCTTTTGAGTCTGCTGGCACGGTATACAACCTATCTTTGAGAATATCCAAATAAAACCCTCCAAGATCCTCTGAACAAAAGTTTTGCATCTTTCGAACCGCTTGGTGGAATTCATAATTTTCATAGTCGGCTATAACGTCGCCTTGTAATTGACTAGTCATTTGCACCGCATATTGATCAATCTCTAACCAGTCCGCGGGTGGTATAGAGTTTTTTTCGTACTCGAAGTCCTCGAGATTAGCCAACATAAATCTCAACGTGTTTCTTATTCGACGATATGCCTCTACCACCCTTTGCAATATTTCCTGAGAAATTGACAGCTCACCCGAATAATCTGTCGAACCAACCCAAAGTCGTAATACATCTGCCCCTAGAGAATCAATAATTTTTTGAGGTGATATCACATTGCCTACCGACTTGGACATTTTTTTCCCTTGCCCGTCCACAACAAACCCGTGAGTTAATAACCCTTTGTACGGAGCGCCGTCATCTATCGCACATCCGGTCAATAAGCTCGACTGAAACCAACCTCTGTGTTGATCCGAGCCCTCTAAATAGAGGTCCGCTGGTTTGGCCAAGTCCTCCCTAGCGCTGAGCACTGAAAGATGGGTTGTACCTGAGTCAAACCACACGTCCATAGTGCTCATAACTTTTTCATAATGCTCCGCCTCGTCCCCCAACAAATCCGTCTTCGATAAATCAAACCACACCTCTATGCCGGTTTTTTCAACCCTTTGCGCAACCAGCTCAAGAAAATGACTCGTTTTCGGATGTAATTCTCCCGATTTTTTATGAACAAAAAAAGGCATTGGAGTCCCCCAACTCCTTTGACGGGAAACACACCAATCGGGTCTGTCACTAACCATACCCTGCAACCTCGCACGACCCCAAGAAGGGAAAAAGCTAGTTTTTTCGATTGCCATTAAAGCTTTATTCCGTATACTATTTTTCTCTCCCACATCCATCGAAATAAACCATTGTGGTGTCGCCCGATAAATTACCGGAGTTTTGTGACGCCAACATACAGGATAACTATGCAAATATTTATTGGCTCTTATTAATTTTTGCCTAGCTGTAAGCTCTTCTATTACAATATTATTTGCAGCCGAAAAATGCAGTCCCCCAACTATCGGCACATCATCTCTGAATACCCCATGATCATCGACAAGTAAATCAATTTCCAGATCATTTTTTAATCCTGCTTCAAAGTCTTCTAAGCCGTGAGCCGGAGCGGTATGAACTAAACCTGTACCAGCTTCGACGGTAACGTGCTCTGCTAAAACGATAGGCACTAATCGCTCATAGAAAGGATGTTCTAAAATTATTCCCTCCAGCACATCTCCACGAAAATTCGCTACAATAGAATAATCAGATACCTCATAACTATTCATACAGCTTTCAACGAGATCATGGGCTAGCAGGAACAATCCGCCAGAAAATCTGACCAATGCGTAATCGAGTTCTTTGTTTACCGCTACCGCGCGGTTGGAAGGCAAAGTCCAAGGAGTTGTGGTCCAAATTAAGGCAAAAATGCGCTCATAAATTTTACTGAATCCGAGAATTTCTGCCACCTGAGCAACATTTTTTACCTCGAAAGCGACATCTATGGCGACCGAGGCTTGATCTTGATATTCTACTTCGGCTTCTGCGAGAGCCGAACTACAATCACTACACCAAAAAACCGGCTTGACCCCCTTTTTCAAGTATCCTCGCTTTTGAATTTGTCCTAGTGCACGGATCGTTTCAGCTTCAGTTTCGTAATTCATGGTTTTGTACGGAGTTTCCCAATCGCCAAGAATTCCAAGTCTGACAAAATCTTGCCTCTGGAAATTAATTTGCTGGTTAGCGTATTCTCGGCAAAACTCTCGAAATTGTGATGGTGGTATTTTCTTCCCATGTTTTTTCTCTATTTGGTGCTCTATGGGCAATCCGTGACAATCCCACCCTGGGACGAAAGGCGCATCAAATCCAGCGAGAGTTTTCGATTTAATTATAATATCTTTGAGTATCTTGTTAACCGCGTGACCAATGTGAATTTTCCCATTCGCATACGGAGGACCATCATGAAGTAAAAATTTTTTTCTGCCTCGACTAATATCACGTATGCGTCCATATATATCGGACTCGATCCATTTCTGAACCCAAGCAGGCTCTCGTTTGGCAAGATTTGCCCGCATTGGAAATTCGGTCTCTGGCATATTTAATGTCTTTCTATAATTTCCCATAACAATCACGTTTTCCAATTAATTAAAAATACCATTAAATTTACATGTTCCCTAGAAACTCTATTGCTTCGCTTTTATCCTGATGCATTTGAAAAACCATCTCTTCAACAGTATCAAATTTTTCTTCATCTCTTAATTTTTTTAGAAACTCTACTCTTATGTATTTTCCATAAATATATTTATTGAAATTAAATATGTTTACTTCGAGCAGCGGGATCGGATCGCTCTTAACTGTTGGCCTAACCCCTAAACTTGCAACTCCGTTTAATAAAGGACCCTTACCTAAAGAAATCCTTACTGCAAATATTCCTCTTAACTCAACATTACGGTTCTTCAGACCTAAATTTGCTGTGGGAAATCCAATTTGCCTGCCATATCTGTCGCCTTTTTCCACTCGTCCACTAATCGAATAGTTTCGACCTAAATAATTTTTTACCTGTTCGAGTTTACCATCATTTAGCAAATTTCTAACCAAAGTACTGGAGATGCGCGCACCGGCATATTCCAAACTGGGCATCGTCTCAAACGTAAAGCCTTTCTCCCTCGATATTTTTTTTAAGAAAAACGAATCACCCATCCGCTTAGCCCCAAAACGAAAGTCATCACCAATTAATAGCCAACAAACGCGCAGTCTCTCTAAAAGTATTTTATTCACAAAGTTATCAGCAGTTAATTGACTAAATTCACTATTGAAGTTTATTAGGTAAACTTGATCTATCTTAGTTTGTTTGAGAAGTTCAAGTTTTTCACGCATAGTAGTAAGTCTTGCCGGCGCTGTCTTGGCATCAAAAAACTCGCGCGGTTGAGGTTCAAATAACATTATAGATGAATGTATTCCTAATTTTCTGCCTTGAGCACACACGCGCCTTATCATGGCCTGATGGCCTAGATGAACTCCATCGAAATTACCGATAGTCATCGCCGTCCTTAGCATTTTTTTTGTAGGTATTCCGCGAAAAACTTTCATTATCTAATATCGTTTGCAAGCCACATTTAGTTAATTCTGTATTTAAAAATTAATTTTAGACATCACTCCGAAATCTTTGGGACGCATTCCAACGACCCACAAACCAAAAAAATAACTTATCGCTCCGCAGAAAATTAATATACCTAATTGCACAATTCGATCAGTAGCCGCGCTTTCTATCCAAAATATAGTGTTAGGTTTTAAAATCATAATTGTTCCAAGCATAAGCAAAAGCGCTGAAGATATTTGACAAATGAATTTAGCCCAACCTAATTGAGGCAAAAATAATTTGTATTTAAGCAGGTTATAAAAAAGCAAGCAGACGTTAATCCAAGCCGCTATCGCAATTGCAAGTGCCAGTCCTACATGTCCTAGTTGCCATATAAAAATCAAATTCATAATCTGAGTAGCCACAAGAGTAAAAACAGCTATTTTGACAGGGGTTTTTGTATCTTGCCGACCGAAAAAAGCAGTTGCCAAAACTCGCACCAAAACTAAGGCGACTATACCAAAACTATAAGCAAATAGCGCTCGCTGCGTCATTATCAGATCTTGTCTTGTGAATTCTCCGTACATGAAAAGGGTAGAAACTATAGGTAGTCCCAAAATTCCCATCGCGACGGCGCATGGCGCTCCCATAACAATTGCCATCCTAATGCCCGCATCAATCGTTTGAGAGTATGATAGTGTATTGTTTTGGGAATAGTTTTCAGTTAATTTTGGCAGTAGTGAGGTAGCTAAAGCCGCACCCAAAAGGCCAACCGGCAACTCCATTAACCGATCGGCGTAATAAAGCCATGAAATACTGCCTGAAACTAAAAAAGATGCAAAAATAGTGTTTATTAGTAAACTTATTTGTGCCACTGATGCCCCAAAAAGCATGGGTGACATTAGTTTGAAAATCTTTTTAACTCCCTCATCTTTAGGATTCCAATCAAACTTTGGAATAAATCCCAGTTTTATTAGAAATGGGATCTGCAAACTTAGCTGCAAAATTCCTCCCACCAAAACTCCCCAAGCTAAGGCGATCACGGGAGTCTCAAAAAGTGGTGCGATCCAAATCGCGAAAATTATCAGGGACAAATTTAACAATGCGGGAGATATTGCAGGAGCTGCGAACTTGCCCCAAACATTTAAAATGCCGCCAGCTAACGCAGTCAAAGACACAAAAAGTATATATGGAAAACAAATTCGGAACATTATGACTGCCACTTCAAACTTAGTTTGGGAGCTTGCAAAACCCGGAGCCGAAAGGTAAATCACAACTGGGGCGATAAATATAGCGATACAACAAACAACAAGCAATACCACCGACAATGTTGTAGCTACTTTGCTTACAAGTTTTTGTGTCTCTTCTTTGCTTCTCGAGTTTTTATAATCACCTAAAATAGGAATAAACGCCTGCGAAAAAGCTCCTTCGGCAAAGAATCTACGCAATAAATTTGGCAAACGGAAAGCTACAAAAAACGCGTCAGTGTATACGTTAGCACCAAAGGTTCGCGCGAGAACCACATCGCGGATAAATCCAAATATTCGCGATATAAATGTCATTCCACCAACTGTGAAAAAATTTTTCAACAAAATTAAATCTTTCTTGATTTCAATA
>MDTB01125421.1_pt1 | contig 15886 bp, 20 predicted proteins | sample 811161 | NCBI WGS metagenome assembly MDTB01 (sample SAMN05326650, study PRJNA326480) | marine metagenome | isolation source: seawater | place: Mediterranean Sea | collected 2009 | reverse complement strand
TTGGGGAATAAAATAGAAAGCAAATTCTCCAGATCAGCCTGCAACGTTGCTGTCTGTTCAACATGTACTTTTTGTATTACTGATATATCTGCTAGCATTTCAGACATTTTTTTAATACTGTCTGCAGCAAGATTGATATCTTCTTGGAACTCATTCATTTTTTTTTCAAGATCTTGGGTTCTTTTTAGCAATCGATCGTATTTTGATTTTTCAATCGTCTTCGGTTGATTTAATAGCGTCGTAAATCGAATCAATTTCAGCTTTAGCGATCTGCAACTCGCCACGAGTCTTTTTATCAATAACATCATTTATTAATTTCTCCATGTAAGGCTCACTTTCAGATATACGTATAGCACACTCTTCAAGAACATCTTGCATAGTTAGGCCGGCCAATACGACGCGCGCGCGAAAAGCGGCATGCTGCGTTTTCATCAAGTGTATGTGGATACTTTTTCTGCCGGTGAAGTCGTATTTTTTTGGTGCTGTCATTAAGCACCCGCAGCTTCTGCCGAACCACCAATGGCAACTGGGGAGTGTGCCATATTATCTTCAGTAAAATCGCCCTTAAGATCAATATCATGTGCAGTCGCAAGAAGTTCTACAAACTCATTTTCAAGGTTTGCGTCAAACTTGTTTAGTATAAATTGACGAGCTTTGTTAAAAATCATACCTTCAATATCCAGTAAAACATCATAATTCTTTATAACACGCGCAATTTCAGATGTAAAATAACCTAAATCAAATTCGTTTGCAAATTGGGCCTTTTCAGTTGCTCCGGTTTCTTCGATTAAATATTGCAAATTATAGTTTTGCAACGATTCCTGATACACCTCTTCTGCTGAAGCGCCGGGGTAACCGATCGACGTAGCGCTGGAAACTTGTGCTGTTTTCATTGCATCGGTAAAAATATTTGAAATCGTTGAATCTACTGCTTGATCAAGTTGTCCAGGGCCAAACTCAGCAACATCAGCTTTTGAGACGGCTTCAGGTTCTTCTTCAGGTTCTTCTTTTTCCTTGTCACCCTCTTCATCTTTTTCTTCGTCGTCGCCTTCTTCCTTATCTGCATCGTCTCCTTCGTCACCGCCTTCGTCTCCACCTTCGTCACCAGTGTCACCAAACAGATCACCCAATGCATCATCTTCTTCTTCCTCGAGAAGTAAATCAGATCTATGAACTATACCAGCCATCTCTAACAGACGGTTTCGTTTATTTTTTCTCATTTTACTTCCCCATAATCTTTGCGATCTTTTCGGCCTTTTTAACTCTTTTTTCAATGACGTCCCAATTTAATTCTTTCATCATGGCGTATACATATGTTTTTCGATCAGACAAGTAATCTTTATAATATGCATGCTCGCCGACGTTCATTACAACTATTGGAATTGAACTAAATGGAATGTTGATATTATGTGAATCAACTGGTGTGTTAATGTATCTTCCCAAGAATATATTGTATGACATTACGGCCCAACCTCCGCGGCTTGACAGTGCGGATGCAATAAAATCTTTTTGCCAGTCGTCAAAGCTTCCGAAATCCCTCTCGATTCGCAAAAAAGACATAGAATCCATTGTTATAACTGATGTTAAATCAGATATATTTTCAAAATACAAAGCATGCAAGAATGAAGAATTAAGGTTAAACACTTCATCGTTTTTTAGTGATCGATATTCAGAGTGATTGGGGTTTGCCTTTTCGCGATCTGCAGTATCTAGTTTTGCCGCCACGGTGTTGAGGCTATCAACGTATTTTTTTAAAAGTTTTTGATGTTCACTCTTGGTTTTTTCCGAGAGCAACTCAGTTGGCAAATCATATGACTGTGCTGCAGTAACGTATGATTCATTTACGTTACTTTTTTCAGACAAACCAAGATCGTTTGCAATCATTTGCTTGAGTGTTTTCATTATTCAACCTCATAGTTTTTTTCAAATTCTTTTTTCTTTACCGAAATTAAGTCTTCACCCACAGATGGTTCCGGAAGATCTTGATCAGAACTATCAGCTGATGGCTTAGCAAGAGAAACCATGTCCGGCATGCCTGCGCTTGGATCTTGGCTAACGTCTTCTCCGGACATTGCTGTTGGTCTAAGATCTTTTACGTTGATTGTTGTTTTTTCAGTAAGCGAGGTGTTTGCATTTTGTGGATCGATACGGGGCGTTTCTGGATGCCTTAAATAAACAACGGCAGATTCATCTTCACCTTCAATGTGATCGACAGTATATTCGTATCCGGATGATTTGTGTTTTACTTTAAGATCTGGTGTAAGAACTAAATTATCCCTTTTATCATATATTTCAACTTCTTCCAGTGCGCCGGCGATTACTGCTTCTGCAAGCCTTGATTTGAAATGACGTTGGTATCGAAGAATTTGTTTTTTGTTCATGTGTCTCTCCTATTTTATACCGGCAAGTCTAAGAAGTCTGCGGTCATATGATTCATTTATAACATAGTCACTTTGACTTGTATAGTATGATTCTCCCATCAGTGTTTTCAAATACTTATCCTGTTTTTCTGTTCTTTTCTTTGCACCAAAAATATCTGCAAGCGCTGGCATTTTTGAAAGAGCAGCAATATCAGCGTTAGAGAAATCAATGGCGCCGTCCGACTTTTCACTTTGACCTTTTTCAGGTGCGGCTGGCTCAGCTCTCTGAGAAGCTGGTGCTTGTGCGGGCTTGCCTGAAGTTACTCTGTCGATAATTGACGTAATGTTAACGTCTTTTTCTGTGTCCTTTTCAATGGATGTCTCTATTTCGGGGATAGAAGGTGCGCCATCTTTACCGTAAAGATTGTCGCGTAAATCATCCCGAGTAGACGAAGGCGTCGCATCTGGCAGCCGAGAATCCACCTTGTCTGCGACATTGACCAACTCTTGGGATGGAGAGCCGGCATCGCCTTCGGCATCATCACCTGAGGTTACCGCGGCGGCTCCTGCTCCGGCTGCACCGGCAGCTGCAACTTTTCCAGCAGTACCACTTTCTTCGCTTTCAGCGCCGGTATCGGCTGCAGTTGTATCTACATCTGGTGTATCTGGTGCTGTGCCAGCTTCCTCTGCATCGATTGCCTTGATCTTCTTTTCAAAATCATCTGCTATCTTTGTGATCTGCCGTTTACGGTTAATATCCTTAAGTCCTTTGTTTAGTTGATCTTCTTTTTTATCAACTGCCTTAACTCGGATATTTTTAGTCGAAGGTTTCTTTTCTGCGCCGGAAAGTTGTTTCTTTCCGTAAGACTTTATCGTGGCCTTAGCTTTAGTGTATTTCTTACGCGCTGCAGCCTTATCGTCACTCTTGCCCTGTTTATCTTGCTTTTTATTTTGGGCACCTTTTTGGGTTTTTGAAGATTTACTGCTCTTAGTTGACTTACTACTCTTACGACTTTTACTGGTAGGCTTTTTCTTTCTTTTCTTTCCTTTTCGCCTTTTTTCGTCGACAGGAGTTTCAAAAAGAAGGTCTCCTAAACCGTAATCATGTACAAAATCATAATCCTCAAAAAGTAAGTCGTCATTATCATTAACACTTTCCATCAGATATTTTTCTTTTAAGTTCACAAGATCGTCATAAATAGCGGTGCCCTTGAGTGAATTAGGTTCATTCATAAAATTCTGTAATAAAGTTGCAGTTTTCTGTGGATCTAACGCGTAAAGATCTGATAAAGCTTGAGCGTTTGCACCATATTCTTCAACATATTTGGTCAACAGGTCATTGGCATCAATTCCGGAAGTGATTGTCTGTACAGTTTGCTGCGCCTCAGCTGCAGCAGCTGCGAACTCTTCAACAGACGCCCCTTTGACCGCCTTTACAAAAAGAGGTACACCGCCCTCGAGTGCAGCGATTGGAGTACGTAACATTGCCGCAGCGACGTCGTCAATACTGGTGTCATATGCTCCACATGCATCATCTGGTTCTCTTGTTAGTTTTTTCTTGGCGGCAGATCCAAGGGCTAATGCTCCGAGAATACCCGGCAAAGCCAAGCCACCTGTAAAAAAGGCTAGCCCTCCTGCAATCGCTGCCATGCCCATTGAACCTTTGTTTTTCTTAAAAAAGTTTTTGATTCCTTTCATACTGAATGCATATCCACCATTTTTTTGCTGGATATCAGACATCATTGTTTTTACGCCTTTTTCAAGCTCATCGCTGCTAAGCTCGCCAGATGGATCGCCATTTACGTAGTCTGCAAGTGTGACGTTACCTTTTTTGTTGTTTGGATCAGTCTTATATTCCGCCGGCAAAGTTTCACTTATTCGGATAGCTTGAGCAAAACCAGCAGATAATATTTTTATAAATACACTCATTATGCTCATCTCAGATGCGAGGTTGTCCATAACCGCTGCGTATTTACCTCCGTCTTTAAACATTGATTTTACTGAATCAATTGTTCCAAGCTTTAAAGACGCAAAGTCAGCAACGATCGATTTAGCTTTACCAAACGATGCTTCGAGCAGCGCCCATACGTCGTCGTTCGATTGTTTTGACTGTGCGCACACTTGACCAAACATATCAATGAATTTTATTGCATCATCAATTTTTCCCATTGACGCCTGTGATGAGGTCTGTAATTCTTTCATAGCTTTGTTCAGATCTTCATTAAGCATTCTTCTTGCTGACTCATTCAACGTGTTTTGTGATTCGTAGAGGTGCGACGCTTGCTGCGCAATGCGCGAAACCTCTTCAATAGTCATGACAGCTTCAATTATTGCTTCTTGCGCTATTTTCTCTGATATTAAAACCATGTTTTTCTCCGATTGCTCTTCAAACAATAAGTATTTAGATTTATCTAATAATCTCTTATAAATATGCAAACGATTATAATTATGTCGCGCAATACCTTTCTACGTATATACCGTGTTTTTTAAGCAGTGCTACACCAGACATGTCTCGATATTCATCTCGAAAAACAACCTTTGCAATACCACCATTTATTATAGCCTTTGCACAAGCGATACATGGAGCTAGCGTAATGTACAAAGTCTTTTGTTTCGGATTATTATAGTCAAGCTTTATTAGTGCGTTAATTTCAGCATGGATAAAACCACTTTTTCCCGGGTCGAGTGAATCACGGCGATTCGATCCGCCTTTGTGATCACCGTTATATCCAATGGACAGAACTTGGCAATTGTCTTCTGTGACAATACAGCACCCTACTTTAAAATTGGGATCTGGACTTCGCCGGGCTATATTGCTAGCAAAGTCCATCCATATTTCGTCCCAGTCTGGCCTCATAGATTAATGCCCTTTTATTCTTCGTTGGTTGCAGCTTGAGACTTTGCTTCATCAGAAACTTCATCAAAGATGCTATCCGGATGTGTCTCTGCCGGTAACCTAAACCCCGACGCTTTCTTGTGGCCGCCGCCTCCAAATCTCTTGGCAATTTCTGAAACATCTGTTGTCTCATGAAATGCTCTGAGCGAGCAATTGTATCCGAGTTTTTCATGATCATAATACCAGATCATTGCAAAGTCACAGTCAGGAGCTAGCCTGGCGCCAATCTCGCTCATCCAATGGGATGAATTGACAACTAGTGCATCTTTACCATCAAAAGTGCGTTTCTGGGCTTTGTCGCATACTTTCTTTATGACTGTTTTTGAATATGCAAGAATATAAGAACCGCGCTTTACAGCATCATCAAAAACTGAATCATCTTCAAATTTTTCATATTCTTCAAATTCCCATGGAATCATATCAAAGGCAGCGCTAAACTCCTTTGAATATGGCAGTTCCCATTTCCATAGATCACGGTCTTGAATGTATTGTATGAATTTAGGTGGTTCCTTTCCAGGGTGGAAAAATTCCCATGCTAACATTGCGCCAGATTTTGTCATATCAAAATGTGTATTTGATACATCATGTAGTTCTACCATTGCTGATTTATGGTGATCTATAACCCAAAAAGAGTCAGCTTCATTAATAAGTCTTTTTGTTGTCGCGTTATTGTATGAAAAATCTAAACACACAACCTTTTTACCAGTTACATCTGGCGGCGGGGTGCCGTGACTACAAGCGATATATTCTGCTCTGTTTCCAAGCAGTTTCCATGCCGAGTATGCTGCACCGAAACCGTCGTTACAATTGGCGTGATACAGTACTAGCTGTACTGAAGTTGGTTCAATCATCGTTTTTCTCCGTGAATTTTGCTGGTGTACGTCCGTAATCGTCCTCTAACATAACAACTTCATTTAAACGCGAATGCGGATGGGGTCCACCCAGCACTTCAAAAAGAACTGAATCTTCTAGAGCGGATATCCTATATGGATTTCCTGCTTCCACACAAAGAGTCTCCCCGGGTGCAAGCTCAAAATAATTACCATGGTCGGTCTTTTTATCCCCAAATTCTTTTTCGTCCGGAGCATAAACCATTACTCTGCCCGAGTAGAGCAAAATCATCTGGCGAATATTTTTGTAATATTTTAGCGAAGTTCTGCAATCAGCGTTGAGATTAATGATTTTTGCGCCCATAGAAAACGGCGAACGATGATGTGTTACACCACCCCATGGTTTATCTTCTCTTAGTTGGCGTGTTTTCCATATAGACATTACAACTCCCAAAAATCAAAAACTTTACTAATTCCCTCAGAAAAAGAAATTTTACATTTCCAGCCTAGGTTTTTTAAACGTGTTGTATCAGCACATGTATGTTTAACATCTCCTTTTCTTTTGGGCGCATGCTCAACTTCCGTATAACCCCTTTTGGTGAAAAAGCTTCTTATTTTGTTATTTGAAATTGCAGACTCAGATCCGACATTGTATATTCTTTCTTTTAAAAAAGGCGCACTTCCAATAAAAACGTTTGCGGAAACGACGTCGTCAACATAAATCATGTCGCGAGTTTGGGTACCGTCACCATCAGATCTCAAAGGTTCGTTTACGCACGCTTTGTGACACCATGCAGAAACGACAGTGGAGTATGCGCTATTACCAGGTTGAGCTGGACCATATACGTTGAAATAACGTAGTGCAGCCCAATCCAGCCCGTACAAATTTTCAAACAAGCTAAGATAATTTTCAGCGCATAACTTTGAAAGACCATATGGGCTTTCTGGCTTTTTTGGAGATGTCTCAGCAGTTGGAACTATGTCACAATTGCCGTACACTGCAGCTGTTGAGCTAAACACTAATCTTGCATTAGCATCGGCACACGCTTTTGCTAAAACAAGCACCTTGCTAAAGTTTTCAGTAGTTGATTCAACTGGATTTTCAACTGACCACTCTACTCTTGGTTTCGCAGCGAGATGGTAGACAGTATCGATATTAAAACCATTGATGAATTCAACAACGTACTGATTTGCAAAATCTGAGTTAACAAATACAACTCCCGGTGATCTTGGGTCTTTTTTGCGATCATACATGCCAAGCATTTGTGGTAAGATGCTTCGAACACCATGTGAATGAAATTCAGCTGAAGGGTCTACAACACTCGAGCTTAGGTCGTCAACAACATATACGATGTGGTTTTTTACGAGTTCTTTTACAAGGTGATGACCTATAAATCCTGCACCACCTGTTACTAATACACTTTTCATTTACAACCCCGTACTTCCAAATCCGCCGGCGCCACGTAGACTGTCTTCAGCGAAAAGAAGTTTTTCGTCTACAACCTCTATTTCTCCGTGGTCGACGGGAATAAGTAAAAATTGAACTAGTTTCGAACCAGGGGAGATTTCAGCGATCTGAGTCGATGTGTTAACAAGATGCAAATGTATTTCGCCTTGATAGTCAGAGTCAACTACCGCAGCACCAACTAACAGTTGTTTTTTTAGAGCAACACCAGACTTGTTGAAAGCTACAAGAGCGTAACCTTCTGGAACGTTTGCTTTAATACCGGAAGGAATAAAACATCTAGATCCGGGTTCAATTGTGCATAGGTTTTCTGGATAATCGTTCGGCACAAAAAAATCAATACCTGCTGAACCAGGCGTTCCGCGAGTCGGTGTTTTAACGTCTCGTACCTTGGCAAGGACGAGACCTTGGTTGCTTATTATCATTCCCATTTTTACTCCTCTTTGTTTTTTAATATGTGTTTTATTATTTTTGGAATGGTGAAATATAGAACAATGCACGTAACAAGACCAAGCGCTGCTGCTGCATATCCAACTATGGCCATGGCTTGTAAGGCATGCACGGTTTCCATTATTTCTCTCCAGTTTGTTTTGCTCTTTGCTCATTGATATAATTTTGCCAGGCACCAATATAGGCAGCAGCATCAAGCAAATTATCTTCTTTGAAATTATAAGACTGTCGACTAAATTTGAGAGCAATCATGGCAATATACATATCATCTGCTGTCCATGTTCGACCGGTCATACCAGACGCAATTGAAGCAGCACGCTCCATTCCTTCACTGAATGGACCATATTGTCTTTCTTTTTCTTCAGATCTTTTGTTGATAATTTCATTGGCTTGTTCCAATATATTGTTTGACATATTTTCCCCTATTTATAAAGACCGGTTTTGTTATACTTTCTGAGCAGACCAAAATTTCTTTCATACATGTGCAAAGAAGCTGCATTCCATATTATATCGCCCGGTTGCAAGTTTTTATAAGTCTCCTGCAATTCTTCGCACAAGAAATCCAACACCCATTTTTGCCAGGCATAATCATTTCTATAACCAGCCCATATGTCATTTGATCTCATCTGTACAATACAACAGAGCCGGTTATTACGTATAAAATAGTTTACTGCATTCGTGCATATAAAATCTGACATGCCTTCAGTATTGTACTCTACTTGTATTGAAGGCCGCGTATAAACCATGGTTGCGCGTCTGGTGTTTTTATCATCAATAAGCGCCTGTTTTGCGCTGAAATACTGGTTCTTGTTATCCTTTGAAAATATAAGGTAACCGTAGTTTGAGTTAATTTTACCCTCTGATGTAGCCACCTGCTTCCATATTTTTGGTGTATCGGGAATATCAAACACGTTTAAAGATTGTGATAGATACCATTCCAATTCTTTTTTAACGTAGTCGTGACTTACCTTTCCAAATATTGTTTCTTCGTTTGCCAAGAAAGAGCAACCAAGAACTTCAACCAGCCGGCAACCAGATTTGTCTGTTTCGAAATCATCTTCTAAATACTTTTCTACAAAAATATTTCTTACATCTTTTATTTGCAACATATTCACTCCAACATAACGTTATTATACGCTTCTATTGTCAAGATTACATTTAATTTGTAAATATTTCAAACCGGTTCCAGCTAGTTGATTTACCAAAGGGGTTTTCGGATATTTGAGCAACACAAACAGAATATGGATCTATTTCATCTACGCCATTCCATGACCAAACATTCATCCACTCTTGTTTGCCGTTTTGACCCATGACTTTTAGTCGCAGATAATTTTTGCCGTTTTTAGTCTTTCTTGGAATAGAAGACATTACGATAAACCAGTAAAAATACTTACCAGAATATTCATCAAGTGGTAACCAACCCTCTTGGTTGAACCGCTGCAAATGTGCCGGCGGCACTATCTTTTCTACAGAAACAGAGCCGAGAAGATCCATATCGTTCTTCACGATTTCTGAGCGAGACCATTCACCGCAGTTTACGTTTTCTTCGATTGCAAGGTGAAACAGGTCGCGACCTTCAAAAGGATTCTTTTTTAGAGACTTCCGTAGTTTTGACCAATTCGGAATTATTGTTTCGTACACATGTTTGTAAGACTCGAACAGCCGACCCGGGCCGATGATGTCCATTGAGTCTAATGCACCGATACGGATCAAGCTTTCCATTGCGCGTTTATTAAACTTGGAAAGCTGCCACTTTCCGTTCTCATCCCAAAACATATCATCAAAAGATGAATATGGGCGACTTGCAGTAATTTCGTCAATTGCGGTTTCACCAATACCTTTGCAAGAACTGAAAGATGGCATGAACTTCTTACCTTCAAGAATCGTCCAGTTTTTATCAGCAAAATTGATGTCGATTGGAACAATGTCATAGCCTAGAGCCTTCACTTCGGAAAACGCTTTACCTCTCTTATCAGGGTTACCTTCCATTGATTCTAGATATGCACAAAGCCACTCTTCTTCAAAATACGTCATCAGCCAGGCGCAATAATACGAGTCGACTGCATACGCTACAGCGTGAGACTTATTAAAACCGTAAGCTGCAAAGAGCATAATATCGTCAAACAGTTTTTTTGCAACACTGGGTTTTACGCCGTTCTCAATACAACCGCCAACAAATCTATCCTCCAGCGCTTTTGCTTTGGCAAGCGCATCTTTACTAGAACCTTGCGGCTTCATCATTTTGCGGACAGAGTTGCACTGTTCCTTTGGGATAAGCGCAACACGATTTGCTAGCTCCATGACTTGTTCCTGGAAGATAATACAGCCAAACGTTTCTTTAAGAATTTCTTCAATTAGAGGATGACCATACTGCGGCTCATAGTCTTTTTTGTTTCGTAGATACAGACGGTCAACGTTTGCGCCAAGCGGACCCGGCCTGTAAATTGAGGTTAGTGTTGCAATGTCGACAATCGATCTTGGTTGTGCTTTTTTAAACAACCGTTGAGCACCTGCCTGTGTACACTGGAATATTCCGGCCCATCGGCCCTTGTGATATACTGTTTCATAAACATGCTGATCATCAAAGTCAATGTATTCTTCCGACATATTCTGATCAAACCAGTGTTTGATCTGACCAAAGGTTACATCTTTGTACCCCTTTTGTCGGCGAAGAATGAGCTCAATCGTGCGCTCAATGATACGTAGTGTTTCCAGTCCGAGCAAATCAAACTTGACCCATCCAAAGTTTTCAAGATGTTTGTATGAAGCACCTTCAACCCATGGAGTTTGAAGTTCACCGCGTGCTAGGATTAGCGGCATCCTCTCAGCGATGTTTTCTGAAACAATAACTCCGCCTGCATGACGTCCGAGTGCTTTGTTTTGCTTGAACAATACATCGATAGGTTCAGCGATTTCTGGATGATCACATATGAACTGCGCAAATTTTGGTGAATATTCGAGTGCCCATGCAAGTGTTGGCTCAACTGGGCCGTTGATATCAACGCCGTCGGATCTGAGACCAGATTTGATATCTCGATCTAGAGTTGATAAAGCCTTGTTTACTTCCTTAAACTCAATACCGTAAAACCTTGAAATATCTTTTACTAGAGATTTAAGCTTAAACGTATTATAATTTGAAATCGGAACGATATTTTCACTGCCGAATTTGTCACGCATTAATTCCAAAAGCTTGTCACGATCGCCAATGTCGGTATCAATGTCCGGCATATCCTTTCTATCTGGTGACAGGAAGCGCTCAAACAACAGTCCGTATTTTAACGGATCAATATCGGTAATACCCAACACGTAATTTACTAATGAACCAGCTCCGGAGCCACGTCCAGGGCCGACAAACATGTGCTTTCTTGCAAGATCAATAATCGCTTTTGTTGTTAGGAAATATTCACTAAACTTTTTATCCTTGATAATCCGCAACTCATACTTAAGTTGATCCAGATACTCCCGACCTTGCTCTGTTTTCAACAGGCCTTTCTTTTGAATACCCTTCTTACACGCTTCGATAAGCGCTTCATCAGCGGTCTTGTTTTTTGGAATAACATATGAAGGGAGCTTCTGTGAACAGTCGGGTTTAATTTCACCAATCATTTCATGGGCGACATCATGAGTGCGCTCGATTGCGTCAAAAACAATGCTGTCTTCGTAAAAACCATATTCAGCAGAAGTTGTTTTATATGAGTCCCAAACCTGCTCGGCGTTTTTTGGGTAGAGTTCACACTTTAGATCATTCAGAGTTTTTGGTAAGGAGTCCGGGTTAAACTCACGATGGTTCATCCAACCAAGCTTCTTATACAATTCACGCTCCCGCCAGTGGTCAGGCTGTGAATAGTGGGAGTCGCATGTTACAATCAGCTTATCATTTAAACTATTTTGATTTGCAAAGTCAATAAGCGCGCGGTTAACCAGATGCTGAGCAGATAGTTTATTAAACTGCAATTCAAGCATAACCGCATCCGGACCAACTGAATCTACAAGCTGGTCGTATGCGTTCCCTAAACCGGTCATGACTCTCTTTGCCAACCCCGGGTCGTCAAGCAAATTCGCATTAAGGTCATCAAATTCTACGTCTTGGATTTGCTTAAAAACCTCATAACTCAAAGGGCCTCCTAAACAAGCCGTAGAGACCATCAGGTGGCCACCCTTGGCAGCTTCTTTTAGCATCTTGTAGTCTACACGCGGGAACCTATAAAAACCCTCAGTATACCCTCTAGACACCAAGTGAAAAAGCCTTTGAAGACCAACAGAGGTACGCGGCAAAACAACAAGATGATGCCGTCGCTTTATCGGGTCAAAAAACTTACCCGATTTAGTTTCATCTTCATTTTCAATAGTTAGGCCGGCTTCATCACTGCTAATATCAACAATCTCGTCGTCACCATCAGTAACTGCAAAAATAGGAGAAGCGATTTCAGCTTTGAGTCTTTCAAGCCTAGCAACCTCGTCTTTAAGACCCTTTTTACGTGCACGGCCCAAATCATAATCAATTTGCCATGCATTTAGATCTGGATGTACGTACATTTCACAACCAGGAATAAACTTAAAGTTTGCACCTGCCTTATTCAGCTTTTCTACATGTAGCCAGGCATGAGCAAAAGAATTCATGTGACCATGGTTTGTAAGTGCAAAAGCTGACATTCCATTTTGACGGACAAAATCGATATGATCTTGCGGGTAATCCAACCCATCAAACGTGGAAAATCCATCATGGGCATGCAGCCCAACAAATCTAGTTGGTTTCATATAGTCTCCTATTCTATTTAAAACATGAGCAGAATAGATACCACATTCTGCACAGTATATTATATTATTGTTTTGCTGTTTTTACAGCATGTCTTAGTACCGCAATATAAACTAATCCTACCATTGTGGCAGCGCCGAGAACGGTTGATGATTTTTTAATTACTCTTTTTAAGACAGAGTCTTTTTTGCTTGCAGCACGTTTGTTTCTAAATTCACTATCCCATGGTTGGCTCATGACCCATCTCCTTAAGAACATCTAATATTGTCTGAAGTGCTGCAGGATCGCTCATTCTGTGACCTTCGCCACATTCAATCAAATCGCATGCGAACTGCTCTTTTAATTTGATGCTGTCTTCAAAATCGACTAGATCATCTTTTTTGCAGTGTAAGATCGTTGTTGTTATATCAACGTCTGGATTTTTAACATCAAACTTTTTGTAAGCTGGTGCGATTAGAATTTTCGGAGTGTAACCTGCAGCCATTGCACATGCAACTGCACCGCCACGACTTGATCCGACAATTACGTCTGGCTTGAATGCATGCATCGCATACTCTGCCCGTTTGACACTTAGCGCAAAGTCTTCCTTAGGTAAGCTCGGTGCAATTACACGGAATCCCTTTCCGCGTAAAAATGTCGGCTTTGTTCCCTCTGGGGTACCTTCCATACCGTGAAGGAATAATATTTTTGCTTCTTTCATCTGACCTCCTTGATCTTACATATATAACGTAACCCACCGGGGTGTCAACTACACAAATTTTTAATTATTTTCTGTTTCATGTTTGACAAGCAAATCAAGGACCTCTATTTTTGTTGGAAGTTTTAGATTTTGCTGTGTAGCCATTGCAACAACGATTCTGTATCTTGCCTCAAGAGTATCCCAGTTAACTCCCCACGCCCATGCAATCGAACTTTGTATCGTTTCAAGCTCTTTTGATTTTGATGCATAAAGTTCATTGAGATGCGTAAGAGCTTGTTTAGGTGAAATCTTACGTGGGTATTCGTCAACCATTGCACCAATGTACACCATTGTCTTTATATCATTATCCTTATAAGCCTTTGTAACTTTTCCAAGTGCCCAAGCATAAAGAAGTATTTTTTCATGTGAAAGATTGTCATGTGAGGATCTGTCAGGATGACATTTTTTCATAATCTTTCGATAGAGGTCTTTAAGGTCAAATTGCGGTGGCCTTTTTTGTGTTTTTGGCGCGACGTCGCGCGAGTTCGGATGGTTGCTTGGTTCAGAAGACTCTGAGTCATTATGGGTTTTTTCTGGATCTAAAACCGTCGGCAACTGTGACGCGTCGATTTTTTTTGTATCGACATTTGATACACGCGAATCGCCATCAGTTGCCTTTTCTTTTTTTTGAAGTTTCGAAAAAAAAGCTTTAAAGTCTGCATCATATTGTACAGACATTTCACGCATGTCTCCCAATATTTCGTTTACACTGTTTACCAACTTTGCAGCATCTTTGATTCTTTTTTTCTGACGAAAATTCAAAATAAATCTCTAGTCAAATAAAGTGATTTGTTCGTATTCACTTTTTTCCGGTGCTGGTTTTTTTTCCGGTAAAATTTCCATCATTTTGTGAATATTTGACTCAAATACAGCGATGTATTCTTTTGTGCATGTTACAACTTTCTCCTCTTCGTCAACAGTTAATTGCAATTGACGCAAATGGTCAACAATGTCTGTGCCGGTAAGAATTGCAAGTTGAACGCACTTTGCAATTTGCCCTATTGTTTTATCATCTAATTTATAATGTGCCATTTTATTCTCCTATTCTTTTTCGTATGTGGCTAGTAATGGATATCCTTGTGATCGGAAAAATTGAATTGTTTTATTTACTTTTGTTTCAGCTATTTCACGGCTTAGGCCGCTTTGTATTATTGCTCTTCCCTTTTCGTGTACTTCTAACATTTTTCTTGCTGCGGTGTTGCCATCTAATCTATAAATAGCAATCAACGATATTATAACCAAATCCATTGGTGTGTAATCATCATTGTGATAAACAATTTTGAACTTGCTAGGTGGTTTAATCTTATTTTTTGTCTCATCCTTATCTAATACATCAACTCCGGAGCCAGTTCCTTTTCCCGGGGATTTTTTCTTTTTCGACATTTAAGACTCCAGTTTTTTTGCAAGGTCTTTTCTTAGATCCCTTAATACGTCTAAGGCGGTACGAAGCTCCGGTTTATCATAATCTTTGTCATAAAGCAGTCGATTTAATTCTTTAAATATTTTATCAACTATTAAATAATCTCTAGATAATTTTCTCGACATACTACTTTTGCACCTCTTTTACCCAGTGAGTTGTTCTCCCGTCCGCTGTTTCTTCTCTGATCACGTCATTACCATCCGGATCAGTGTCTTGTTGGTATACAAGAAATCTTCTCCCATAATGACCATCCTCATCATCAAAACCTGAGTACGTACGAATTGTTGCTCCACCTGATTCATAAGATTCTCTTATAATTTCCTTAACAGATCGATTCAATACTGCAAGTTCACCGTCGGTTAAATCTGAAACTAGTTTATGTGGATTGATTTTTGCAAGCCACAGAGAATCAGATTTGATGTAATTTCCAACGCCGCATATGATTGATTGGTCCATCAGTGCTTTTGTTATGCCCCAGTTCGGTTTCCTCCTGAGTCGTTCAATAAAGGTTGCATCAGTTACATCTTCTGCCAACATATCCGGGCCCATCTTTGTGAGCTTATCGATCAAGTTTTGTTTTCCTTTAACGATTTTCAGAGTACCAAAATTACGTTGATCATTATAATATACAGACGTGCCGTCAAGAAATTTAAACTCTACGCGTGTATGTTTTTTCTTTTTTGACTGCCATACGCCAGTCATGCCAAGGGTTGAATAAATAAACGTTTCGTTGTCACACAGCCAGTAGATAAATTTGCCATGTACACCGGCTCCTATAACTCTTAATGGAAAACTATCAAGCAGCTGCTGCCAACCAGAAGGCATTTTTTTTGTATACCGGCCGCTTACAAGATTTGCTTCGGTTAAAGTTTTTCCAGAAACTGCTTTTGCTAAACCAATTCCAATACGTTTTACTTCTGGGCCTTCAGGCATAAAAATCTCCCGCAATTTGATATATAGATCAATTATA
>MDTB01166543.1_pt1 | contig 15887 bp, 15 predicted proteins | sample 811161 | NCBI WGS metagenome assembly MDTB01 (sample SAMN05326650, study PRJNA326480) | marine metagenome | isolation source: seawater | place: Mediterranean Sea | collected 2009 | reverse complement strand
GAAGTTGATATATTTATAAATGTAAATTTTTTTGGAAAAAGTAATGAAAATATTAACTTAATAAATTTTTTAAAAAAAAAAAACTCATGGTTAATAAATGACTGTACACATTGTCTAAATATCAAATCCGAATTTGAAAAGTTTAGTGACTTTTCAATATATAGTCCACATAAATTTTATTCTATTCCATCAGGTGCAATATGTAAGATAAATTTTAATGGAATAAATAAATTAAATGAAAAAAAATATTTTGAAAATATCTATCTCTTAAAAAATTATTTTTTAAAAGAACTTAATTTAAATACTGTTAAAATTAATTTAAGCGACTTTTTATTTTGTTTAGTATGGTTTATTAAGCGATTTGTAAGCATATTTTATAAAAAAAATAAAATTCACCATTTCAATATAGATCCTATTGAAAAAAAAAGTTTTATCAAAAACAAACCTTTCCCAGGAATCTTAGTAAAAAAACTTATAATAAACTCAATTGCATTAGATAAAATTTTACAAAACGACAGAGAAAGAACCTTATTGTTATGGAGATATATTATTAATAAGTTACTAGGTGATAAATCTGATTATGAATTCAAATTCAATGAAGTTAAAAATTTTCAAAATAACTACAACTTAATTCTTAAGGCTAATAGTGATTCTGTAACAAATATATATAATATTTTAAGATCGAATAAAATTCCAGTGAGCACTTGGCCAGACATTGCTCCAGAAATAAAATTAAAAAATATTTATAGTACAACTTTTAAGCTTAGAAATTCTCTCATTTTTATTAATTTACATCCTCAAATTAAAGAACAACTAAAATTTATAAACAAGTTTAATTTAGAAAATAATTTATTTTTAAAAAATCTTAAACTTACAAAAGTAGATTGTGAAAATGAATGGAATTCTTATTTAAAAAAAATAAATTATTCATATATCACTTTGTTAAGTAAATATTACAAAAATAATATATTTTTAAAATCTAAAAAATTTTTAATAGAAGATGGTAAGAATAAGTTAGCAATTTTTCAAGCTTATACATTAAATTTAGGAAAAATAATTTTTGTGAGAATAAATTTAGGCCCTTGTTATTTTGTTAATCTTAGTGAAAATAAAAAAAAAAAATAATTAATTTTATAATATCTAATTTATATAAAAATAAGACTAAATTTCTATTAATAAGCCCAAACGTAGATTTAGATGATTATAATTTGGTATATAACAACAAAAATAATTTATTTATTTTCTCAGGAAATAGATGGGAGTCTATATATTTAAATCTTTCAAATGGTATTTATAATTTAAAAAAAAATCTCAAAAATAGTTTAAGACGAGATATAATTAGAAAAAATAGGAGTAAAAAATTTAATTTAAGAAGAATCTTATCAGAAAAAGAATTTAGTGAATTTGTACAGAACTATACAGCTCAAAAGAAAGAAAAAAAATTTAAGGGTATTTCAAAAGATATTTTAAAAAAATTATTTAAAAATAATAATTTAATTATAGTTAATGCTTTTTTTAAAAATAAAATTGTATCATCTGTTTGTATTGCTTTACATGGTAGTACAGCTACTTACCTTGTAGGTCTGAATTTTGATAAAACTAATAGTGCAAATGACTTACTATTATGGAAATCCATAATCTTTTTAAAAAAAAATAAATTTAAATATTTTGATCTTGGAGGGATAGACTTTATAAGCAACAGAAATGTATCAATTTTTAAGTCTAATTTCGGAGGAAGTCACTATAAACTAGCTGGATCCAAATTTTTAATTATATGAAAAGAATATTAGTTATATCCCAAGGATTCTGGCCTGAAATTTTTCCAATAAACACTATAACAGAAAAACTAGCAGAAGATAATTTTAAAGTAGATATTTTGACTGGTTATCCTAATTATCCGAAAGGTAAAATTTTTCCAGGTTTCAATCCTTATAACGTTTCAATTAAAAAAAAAAATAATATTAAAATATTAAGAGTCCCAATAATCTCTCGAGGAATTAATTCAAAAACAAGAATTATAATTAATTACATAAGTTTTATATTTTCATCAATTATATTAGGTAGTTTTTTTCTAAGAAAAAACAAGTATGAGATAATATTAGTTTATGCAACTTCTCCAATCTTCCAAGCTTATATAGGTATTTTTTTTAAATATTTAAAAAAAGCGAAATTGGTAACATGGGTTCAGGATCTTTGGCCAAATGTACTCAAAGACACAGGGATCATTAAAAGCCAGACTGTTCTAGAAATAATTAAAATTTTTGTCAAAAAAATTTATGATGCAAACGATTTGATTTTGGCCCAATCAAAAAGTTTTAAAAGAGATATAGGAAAACTTACCAAAACTAAAATATCCTTACTTTATAATCCTGGATATTTAGAAAAAAAGGTTTTGAAGACTAAATTTAGTAAAAAAATAAATATTTTGTACGCAGGCAATATTGGTAATGCTCAACCTTGGGAAACGCTAATTAATTTTTTAAATTCTGAAAAATATAAAAAAATTAATTTAACTATTTGCGGAGATGGACAAAAATTCAACTTAATAAAAAAAATCATAGAAAAAAATAATATCAAAAACATTAAATTAAAAGGGTTTTTAAATGAAAATAATCTAAAAAAACAATATAAAAGAAATAATTACTTACTTTTAATGCTAAAATCTGGAAAGGATCTTAACAAAACTATTCCCTCAAAATTTCAAACTTATTTATTTTATAAAAAACCAATAATAGCATTATGCGATGGAGAAGTTTATCAATTAATTCAAAAATTTAATTTAGGCTTTGTTTCAAAATCCAACAACCACAAAAAAATCAACCAAATGCTTAGAAATATTATTTGTTTAAGTGAAAAAAATTATAATAAAATTGTTAAAAATACAGAAAAATTCTATACAAATAATTTTTCACAAAAAACCATAAATAAAAAACTTAGTAATGAACTCTCTAAAATATAAAAAAAAGATCTTAATTTTAGGATCTACTGGAATGCTTGGACATCAATTATATAATTTTTTAAAGAAAAAATATTTAGTAAAGGGATTGTGTAGGAATAAAAAAAATATTCTTAAAAAATATATAAAGGAAAATCAATTTATCACTTTAGATTTAACGAACTTAAAGTCACTTGAAAAAACTATTGTTGAATATAAGCCAAACTTTATAATTAATTGTGCTGGTATTATTAAGCAAAAAACTAATAAATTTAATAAAAATGATATTTTTTTTATTAATTCATACCTACCAAATTATTTATCTATCTTAGCAAATAAAAAGAAATTTAAATTTGTTCACATAAGTACAGATTGTGTTTTTGATGGACGTAAAGGAAATTACACAGAAAATGATATTCCTAATTCCGTTGATGATTATGGATTGTCGAAGTCTTTAGGTGAGGTTTCGTCTGCTAATAGTTTAACTCTTAGAACATCAATTATCGGACATGAAATTTATGAACAAAGTGGTTTATTAGAGTGGTTTCTTAAACAAAAAAAAATATCAGGATACAAAAATGCTTTTTTTTCTGGCTTGACAACATTAGAATTATCAAAAATAATTGAAAATGTTATAAATTTTAATTTAAAAAATGGAATATACAACATAGCTGGTAAGAAAATAAGCAAATATCAATTGTTGCTATTAATAAAAAAAATATATGCTAAAAATACAATAATATTGCCGTCTAGTAAGTTTAAAATAGACAGATCTTTAAATGGTAAATTTTTTAGAACAATGTCTAATATTAAAGTAAGTAGTTGGCAAAAAATGATTGTTGAACAAAGAAAAAATTATTTGAAGACCAAAAAATTTTATGAAAATTTTCAAAAATAAAATACTTTTAGTTACTGGTGGAACTGGATCATTTGGGAATGCAGTAATAGGAAGATTTTTGAAGTTTAATTTAAAAGAAATCCGTATTTTTAGTAGAGATGAAAAAAAACAAGATGACATGCGATCTATTTACAAAAATAAAAAAATAAAATTTTATTTGGGTGATGTAAGAGATAAATCTAGTGTAGATTTAGCTATGAGAAATGTTGATTTTGTTTTTCATGCCGCAGCGCTTAAACAAGTCCCATCGTGCGAATTTTATCCTTTAGAGGCAATTAACACAAATATTCTTGGGGCAAATAATGTTATTTCTTCTGCAATAAAACATAATGTCAAAAAAGCTATTTTTTTAAGCACAGATAAAGCTGTATATCCTATAAATGCAATGGGTATGTCAAAGGCTTTAATGGAAAAGTTAATTGTTGCTAGATCAAGAGATCTTAAAAATAGTAAAACTATAATTTGTGCAACTCGATATGGAAACGTAATGGCTTCGCGAGGATCTGTGATACCACTATTTTTTAAACAAACTAGTAAAAATAACCCTATCACAATTACATCACCCGATATGACAAGATTCTTGATGAGTTTAGAAGAGTCAGTAGAATTAGTCCTAGAAGCATTTAAAAATGCCAAAAATGGAGAGATATTTGTCTACAAATCACCCGCTTGTACAATTGAAAATTTAGCAAAAGCAATAATAAAAATTACTAAAACAAAATCAAAAATAAAATATATTGGCACTAGGCATGGTGAAAAATTATTTGAAACTCTTGTCTCACAAGAAGAATTGCTAAATGCAAAATCCTATAAAAAATTCTATAAAATTTTACCAGATAATAGAGATCTAGATTATAACAAATATTTTTATAAAGGAAGAGTTTCAAACTTAAAAGACTCATACACATCACATAATACAACAAGACTAAACGTTGATGAAATAATAAAAAAAATAATAAAATTAAAATCTTTTACTCAATTAGAAAATGTTTAAAATATGCACCATAATTGGAACAAGACCAGAAATAATAAAATTATCAAGCTTAATTAAAAAGTTAGATAGGTTTTTTGATCATAATATTGTTCATACAGGGCAAAATTATGATTATGAATTAAATCAAATTTTTTTTGAAGATTTAAAAATTAGAAAACCAGATTATTTTCTTAATTCTGCCGACGTTAATGCAAATAAAACTATATCTAAGATTTTTTTTAAATTTGATGAAATTCTTGAAAAAATTAAACCTGATGCAGTTTTAATTTTGGGTGATACTAATTCAGGTTTGTCCTCTATTGTTGCGAAAAAAAGAAAACTCCAAGTATTTCATATAGAAGCCGGGAATAGATCATTTGATTACAAAGTTCCAGAAGAACTAAATAGAAAAATAATAGATCATTCATCAGATATAAATTTCACTTATACAGATATTGCAAAAAACTATTTAATTAGCGAAGGTATTCCAGCAGATAGAATTATAAAGGTTGGTAGTCCAATGAAAGAGGTCATTAATCAAAATAGTAAAACAATTAATAAGAGCAATATCCTTAAAAAATTAGGATTAAAAAAAAACAAATTTTTTTTGGTATCATTTCATAGAGAAGAAAATGTGGATAATAAAAAAAAGCTTACAACTTTTTTAAATCTTCTAGAATGGCTGTCTGAGAATTTTCCAGACAAAATTATTGTATCTACACATTACAGAACTCAACACAGATTAGATAAACTTAATGAAAAATACAAAAAAACTAAGAAGAAATACGCTAATAAAATAGTTTTTTTGAAACCATTTAACTTTTCAGATTATGTAAAATTACAAAAAAATTGTAACATCATTCTTTCTGATAGTGGAACTCTAACTGAGGAAACCTCAATTTTGAAATTAAAAGCCATTAAACTAAGAGCTAGTCATGAAAGACCCGAAGGTATGGAGCAAGGTACCACAATAATGTGCGATTTAAATATATCTAAAATACTTACAGCTATAAAAATACTTAATAAAACTAAAATTTCTTACCCTGTTGATGATTATAATTTAGATAATTTTTCTGATAAAATTGTTAAAAATATAACTTCATATCTAGACTATTCTATTAGTAAAAAAGTTTAGTATGGAAAAAAATATATTTTTTTTTTTAAAATATTCAATTTACTTATTTCCATTTTTTCTTATCACAGGACCTTTTTTACCAGATTTAATTTTATCTATATCTGTAATTTTATTTATTATACTTATTTTTAAAAAAAAAGAATTTGAGATTTTCAAAAATTTATATTTTCAAATTTATTTTATTTTTATTATTTATCTAATTATTAGATCACTATTTACACTTGATTGGCTTTCAATAAGACCAAGTTTATTCTATTTTAGATTTGGTTTTTTTTCATTAGCAATATTTTATTTATTAAAAAAAAATATAATAAATATAAAATCTTTTACAATTATATCCTCGTTTCTTTTAATAATTATCTTTTTAGACGCAAACTTGCAGAATTTTACAGGAAAAAATGTATTGGGGTTTGAACTTTATCATCCTGAGAGAATAAGTAGTTTTTTTAGAGATGAACTTATTTTGGGTGGAACCACTTTTAGAATATTTTCATTGATTGTACCTTTAATTTTTTTTTTAAACTTCAAAAGAAAATTTATATTATCAATTTTAGTATTTCTTTTGATGTTATCTATAATTTTATTAAGTGCCGAAAGAACCTCTTTAGGTTTAATGATTATTTATATTTTAGCCTTTTTACTTTTCATACCAATGAGAATAAATAATAAAATAATGTTTGCGGTTATAATAACATTTTTTATTTCAATATTTTTTTATTTAAATGATGAATCAAGAAATAGAATTATTAATAAAACCTTTCATAACTTGACCATCGACAACAAAAAATTTGATGTAACTCTATTTTCTGCAATGCATCAATCTCATATTCTGACATCGATAGAAATGTTTAAGGATAACTATTTATTTGGAAAAGGACCAAAAATGTATCGAAAAGTTTGTGATGATGATAATTTTAAAAAATTTATTGTAGGAGATCACAGTTGCACAACACATCCCCATAATATATTAGCCCAGATTCTTGGTGAAATAGGATTGGTTGGATTATTATTTTTAATTATGTTTTACTCTAAAATAATTCAAATTTTGTTTAAAAATATTTTTTCTAGTAATTCTAAAGATATAAATTTTCCAATTATAATACTTTCTCTTTTAGTTCTTTTAAATTTCTTTCCATTCATTCCTTATGGAAACTTTTTTAATAATTGGTTATCAATGATAAGTTATTTGCCAATTCCATTTTTGATGTTTATATATTATGATGGTGCAAATAATAGAAAACAATAATCTAATTTTAATTTTCTACTGTGTATCAGCATTTGCAACCTTTATTTTTTTCTTTGGACTAAATTTTATTTCTTCACATATAAATATATTTGATAAATCTGATGAAATAAGAAAAATTCATAAAGAAAAAATTCCTCCTATCGGTGGTATAATATTTTTTATCATTTTTTCAATGTACTGCTTTGTTATTTATTTTACTAATGAAAGTAATGTTTTTTATCACCAAAAGCATATAATAATTCTTTTTGTAACTAGTTTATTAATATTTTTTACAGGTCTTATTGATGATAAAGTTAACCTAAGTTCAAAGAGAAAAACAATAATTTTCTTAATATTAATTTCAATTTTAGTTTTAAATGATGATGGATTAATAATTTATTTCTTAAGATCTACTATACTAAATAAAACTTTTGCCTTAGGTAATATATCTATTTTTTTTACAATTTTCAGTTTTTTTGTTTTCGTAAATGCTTTTAACATGTTTGATGGTATAAATTTACAATCTGGATTATATTCACTCACAATTTTTATATTTTTTTTAGCTAAAGGTGTAGAGCCTCTAATATTTATTCCATTATCATTCATATGTTTAATTTTTTTGTTTTATAATTCCAAAAATAAAATTTTTTTGGGTAACTGTGGATCCTATTTTTTAGCTTTTTTAATTTCAGCATTTTTTATTAAATCAAATATAAAACTGTCACTTATATCAGTTGAAGAAATTCTTGTAATAATGATGATTCCTGGCTTAGATTTAATAAGATTATTTTGTAAAAGATTAATTAGTGGAGAAAGTCCATTTGTTGCAGATAGAAATCACATTCATCACTTGCTTTCAAGAAAAATGAGTGATTTTAATTCAGTACTTCTTATATTTTCATTAACTTTCATACCCTTAATATTTTCACAATTTTTAAATATTTTAATAATACTTATTTTTCAAATAATTATTTATTATTCTTTGATAATTTATTTCAAAAAACTAATTAAAACTTAATCGCTTTTCTAAAAGAAATAATAAAATATAAGACATAGACTGTTAAAATAATTACAAAGAGTAATTTAATAATATTAGTTATTTTCAAACTTTTTTTCTCAATTTTACTTAATTCTATTTGCATAAAATTGAATGTTTTATTCTTTTGTGAGTTTAGATTATATGCCAGTCTAAGATTTTTATTATATTTTTTTTGAAAACTTAAATTTAATTCAGTAATTAGTTTTTTAATGCTTTGTTCTGTAAACTCTTTTGTTGAAAAATTAAATCTAAAGGATTTTATTTTGTTGTTTATTACGGAAGTCATAATAATCTTTTCATAATTTATTCCAAAATCCGCAAGAGTCATCTCAGCTGCTAAGATAAGGTCTTTATTAATTTTATTATATTCACTTACAAAACTTTCTTTCGAAATTTTCACATACCTGTCTTTCCAATAATTTTCTATCCAATATCTGTCTTGAAATATTTCAGTAAAAAATTTGGAATTAAATTTTAATCTTGCTTCATCTGATCCAAGTTGATACTCAAGTTTCTGATCTGGATTTTTATTTAGTTCTATAGCTAAAAACTTGCTATAAGTTTCAAAAAAATCATCTAGGGCAAATTCGACTTTTAAGATTGATTTGAAATCACTATTAATACTTATAAATTCTGAAATATTATCACTATTCTCGATAACTTTAGCTTCAACCTCCCAATTTTCTGGGCTATTTTTATAAATAATAAATACTGAAGGGATATACAGAACCAATACTATTATAATTATTTTATATAATTTCTCCGTTAAAAAAAACCACAATAATTCTAAAGAAAGTTCATTTAAATCTTTTTTCATATAATTAGTTAAAATAATATTTTATAGATAATTAATTAGAATATTCAAATGCAAAATAATTTAAATTCTTTAAACAAAGTAACTCCGTTTACTATATTATTAATTCCACTTCTTATTGTAATTCCAAAGGTTAATTTAATTTTAATTCCTGGTTTCTGGCAAGGAATAAGGCTGGAAGATATTATAACCTTCCTTATTTTAATTTACATGATCTTAAATTCAAAAAACTATACTTTAAAATTAAATGATCCAAATGCAAAATTTTTTTTATTCGTTGCATATGTGTTTGTATCTTATTTGGTGGGTTACTTAAGTGGAATTTCTTATGGTTATATAGATATAATAACAATTGTTAGAATAATTGAATATAGCACAATTATACTTTTTTTTTCAAATGTAAGTTTTACAGGGGATGATAATAAAAAAATAATTTTATTTTTAAAAATATTACTTATTATAAATTTTTTAGTTTCCTTAGGACAATACTTTGAAGTAGTTGGTTATTATAGTTCAAGAGGATATCACGAGCCAGATTTTGATTATTGGAGGGTTTTTGGTATTTTGTCAGGTTCATGGGAATTGAGTTTTGTAACATCAATTAGCTACTTTATTATTTATTTAGAAACTAAAAAAAAATTTAATGCATATTTAATTATATCTCTAATTATTTTATTTTTAGCAGGAACAAGAGGTATTCAGTTTCCGTTTATTTTAACTGTAATAATTATGTACTTTCCTCAATTAATAAAAATTCAGACAAAATTAAAATTTATTATTTATTGTTTAATTTTTATTTCTATTTTTTATTTCATGTATTTTGTTCAGAATATTAATGTATTTTTTTTAATTAACTCTTTAATAGATTTAATGATTTATGGTTATGTTATAGATTTTTCTGACTTGTCTAAAAGTGAAATAGTTTATTATTCATGGGTTCATAGATTAAAAGATTGGTTAGGTTATTATCAATTAATGAATACTAATCTATTTACTTTTCTATTTGGAACAGGTTTCTCGTCTATTTACTACGAATCCTTTATTTTTAGAATTTTATTTGGCACAGGCTTGGTAGGTTTCTTTTTGTTAATTTTGTTGTGCTTTAGATTTAACATATTTATAATTATTTTCTTATTTATTACTGGTATTACATTAGATTTTACATCTAGTTTCAAACAATTCATAATATTGTATTTTTTTTTCCAATATATGAGATCTTATAATAAAAATGAAATTAGTAATTGATGCTTCAAATATTGTAGTTGAAAGCGGTGGATTTATTCACTTAAAAAAAATTCTTGAAAATTTTGATAATAAAGAAATAAACTCTTTATGTGTTTTGGCTTCAAGAGAAACTATTAATAGATTAAAAATAAATAATAAAAGAATAAAGTTTTTAACTCACCATTTTTTAAATAAGCGCAGATTTCATTTAGCAATGTGGAGACTTTTTATTCTTAACAGATATTTAAAAAAAATAGATTGTTCAATTTTATTTATATTAGGAGGTTATTTTTTTATAAAAAAATATCCCACTATCTTGATTATACAAAATTTACTTCCTTTGATGAAGAATCCTACTTACTATGAAAGATATCGAACTAAAATAAAAAATTTAATACTAAATAATTTGTATAAATATTCCATTGCAAGATCTGATGGTGTAATTTTTTTATCAAAATATTCAAAAAATATATTTCGTAAATATAGTACCCCAAAAATTGTTATCCCACATGGTATTGAAGAGCAATTTTATTATAAAGGAAATTTAAGTTATAAAAAAAAATCTAAATTTGAAATCGTATATGTTGCAAAAAGCGAGACTTATAAAAATCATTTAAATATTGTTAGGGGTTTTTCCAATATTCTAGAAGATGGAATTAATGCTAACCTGACTCTATTAGGTGTAAAGGATCAATATTTTTTAAAATCCCAATTATATGAAAATATAAAACATATAAATAAAAAATTTCCAAATTCTATATTTGTAAAAAAATTAGAAAAACATAAAAATATCTTTAAAGTATATAGAAAATTTGATCTACATGTTTACGGCTCTTTGTGTGAGTCTTTTGGCATTATTATATTAGAAACTATAGCTTCATCATTGCCAATTATAAGTAATGACTTTCCGGTATTTAGGGAGATTTTAAATAAAAATACTCTTTACTTTAATGGTGATAATCCAAGAAGTATTTATAAAGCAATAAAAAAATATATTATTAATCCAAGATTAAAAATTGATAATACAAAAAGACTTTTTCAAGTTTCAAAAAAATATAATTGGCAAAACACAAGTAAAATGACATTTAATTTTATTATTAAAAATTATAAAAAATGAAACAATTAATTAATAAATTTTTATCACATAATTATTTTAAATTTATTTTAATTTTAACATCATTTGTATTTATATATTTTTTTTTTAAGGATAATGAGAAAATAATAAAAATCATTATTAATGTTGAATATAAGAGAATTATATCTTTAATTTTTTTTTCAATATTTTTAATTTTTATTTATTCACATTTAACTCTAACTTGTTTAAAAAAAGTATGTGGAATTCAAATTAATACAAGACAATGGTATCTTATTTACTTTAATAGTCAATTTTTAAGCTCAATCCCATTTTTTGGAATTTTGTATAGGGCAAGACAACTAAAAAAATTCAATTTAAATTACGATAAATTTGTTGGAATATACATTCTTATAAGCTGGTTTTATTTGTTTTTTTCTTTGATATTTATCTCTTTAGAGAGCTATGTATTTTTTGAAGAGACGTCTATCTTTAATATAAAATTATATTTAATTTTTTTTATTTCATCTATTTTAGTATTTTTTATTCCCTTTATTTTAGGTTTCTTAATAAATAAGTATTTTAGATATTTTAAAGTAGAAAATAACTATTTTTTATCAAGGTTCCAAAAGTTAATAGAACTTTTTATTTTAAATACTTTAAATTACAAAATAGTTAGAAGTTTTTTTGTTATAATTTTATTTATCCATATATTAGAATTTATTATAATATCGGAATTAATCCAAACATTAGAAAATGATATAAAATTTAAGCAAACTTTTTTTATATTTTTTGGAACACAACTTATTGACTCTCTAAATCTATTGCCTCAAAATTTAATAATATCTGATATTGGATTTGGAATTCTCACTGATAAGCTAAACTATGATTTTGAATTAGGTCTAATGATAAAAATTTATATGAGATTTATTATTTTCTTCTCATCAATCTCAATTGCGATTTTATATAATATTTATTTGAACTTAATAAATTATAAATATAACCCTTAACTTATGGCAAATTTCAAAAATAATGAAAAATAATAATCCTACTATCTGCAGAAGATGTGTTATGGACACAACTGACTCAAATATAAAATTTGATGAAAATGGAGAATGTGATTTCTGCCAAAATTTTGATAAAAATATAAAAAATAAACTTATCAGTTTAAGAGACTCCACTAAGCTTGCAAGTATCGTAAAAAAAATAAAAAAGCAGAAAACTGGAAATTACGATTGTCTTATCGGGATAAGTGGAGGTGTAGATAGTTCATTTCTGGCGCATATTGTAAAAAACGAACTATTCCTAAATCCACTTGTTATACATGTTGATACTGGTTGGAATTCAAAAGAGTCTGTTAATAATATTGAGAAAATTATTGACAAATTAAGTTTAGATTTAGTAACTATTGTTGTTTCTTGGAAGGAAATGAGAGATTTACAGTTGTCTTTTTTTAAAGCTCAACACCCAAATTTAGATATCCCACAGGATCATGCTATATTTGCATCAATATACAATTATGCAGCAAAATATAATATAAAATATATATTAACAGGTGGAAATTTTGCTACTGAGTGCATTAGAGAGCCATTGCAATGGGCTTACCATGCTTCTGATTTATTTCACATAAAAGATATCCAGAAAAAATTTGGAAATATGCAATTAAAGGATTTTCCAATGTGCAATATATTTACTTATAAAATTTTATATAGATATTTTAAAGGCATAAAAGTTTTTCAACCATTAAATTATTTTGATTATAAAAAAGAAGATAGTATGAGAATATTAGAGAATAAATATGGATGGTTACGATATGAACAGAAACATTATGAGTCAAGATTTACAAAATTTTATGAAGGTTATTGGCTTTTAAATAAGTTTGGATATGATAAAAGAAAAGCACACTATTCTAGCCTTATTTTATCAAATCAAATGACTAGAGAAGAAGCAATCACAAAACTAAAGAAATATCCTATAACCGAAAAAGATGCAAAAAATGAATTTAGCTATGTTTCTAAAAAACTAGAAATTAGCGAGAGTGAATTAAGTTTTAAAATGAATGGTGAAAATAAATCTTTTAAAGATTATAAATCTCTATATTTTATTATTCAATTTTTTGTAAAAGTGTTGCGTTTTTTAAAACTAGAGTCCAGACTTATTAGATGATTGGAATAATTAATTATGGTTTAGGAAACATAAATGCATATTATAATATTTTTAAAGAGCATGATATTAATTTAAAAATTTTATCTAATTATAAAGATATTAATTCTAACATTGATAAATTAATTTTACCAGGAATAGGATCATTTGATAACGCAATTAATCTTTTGAAATCTCAAAAGTTTTTTGATGAAATAATTAATTTCTCATTGAATGAAAAAAATAAAATTTTAGGTGTATGTGTAGGAATGCAAATTCTCTCAACAACAAGCCAAGAAGGAAATTTACAAGGTTTGGATATAATTAAGGAGTCATTTCATAAACTTCCTTCTAAAATTTTACCTCATATAGGTTGGAATAGTGTTAATATTAATAGAGAAATTGATATTTTAAACAACATTAATGAGAATACTTTTTTTTATTTTTTACATTCTTATGCCTTACTAAGTAAAAATTCAGATCTTAAAATATGTGAAACAATGTATGAAACGAAATTTATAAGTGTATTCCAAAAAAAAAATATTTATGGAATTCAATTTCATCCTGAAAAAAGTCATTCCCAGGGAAGCCAAATACTATTAAATTTTTATAAAAGCTAATGCTTAAGAATAGAATAATTCCTTTTCTTTTGATTGACAAAAATACTGACACAATAAAAACAATTAATTTTTCAAATAGAAATTATATTGGAGATATTTTGAACAATATTAGGATATTCAACGAAAAAGAAGTAGATGAAATAGTTGTTTTAGATATAGATATTTCAAATTTAAACTATAAACCAAACTACGAAATAATATCAAAAATAGCGAGTGTTTGTCGTATGCCTTTAACATATGGTGGTGGGATTAAAGATGTTTCTACTGCAAAGAAATTAATTAATCTAGGAGTTGAAAAAATATGTATTTGTTCAGCTGCATTAGAAGATATAAATTTATTAAAACAAATATCAGATGAAATAGGATCTCAAAGTTTATCAGTTTGCATAAATATAAAAAAAAAAAATAATTTTTATTCAGTATTTTCAAATAAAATACAGTTTGTGAAAGTAGACCTTATTGAATATATAAAAAAATTACAACTAAATGGTGTTGGAGAAATAATATTTAATGCTATAGATAAGGAAGGGTCTTTAAGTGGTTATGATTTTTCTTTTTTAGAAACAATTAATAATTACATACAAGTACCATCTATAATTTTAGGAGGATGCAGTAATTACGAAAATATTAAACTTCTTTTTAAAAAATTTCCAAAATTTGCATCTGGATGTTCCTCTGTATTTATATATAAGGGTAAATTTAATGCAGTTCTAATTAATTATCCATCAAAAGAACAAAAAGAATATATTTTGAATGGATAAAAATTTTAAATTTCATTAGAAATAATTATGAAAAAAAAATATCTAATTGTAACTGGAGGTGCTGGTTTTATTGGATCAAATTTAATTAAATCATTACTAAAATTTAAAAACTTCAATATAATAAGTTTAGATAATTATTCATCAGGAAAAAAAAAGAATCATATAAAAGATGTTAGAGTAAAATATATAAGAGGAGAAACTAGAGACATAAATAAAATTTTATATAGATATAAAAATTCTATTAATGCAGTATTCCATTTTGGAGAGTTTTCAAGAATATTTCAAAGTTTTGAAAAATTTGATGTTTGTTTTAAATCAAACACAATAGGATCTCATGAAGTTTTTAAATTTTGTTTAAACAATAAAATTAAATTAATTTATTCTGCAACTTCAGCTAGTTTAGGAAGTTTAAGAAATAAAAATTTATCTCCATATGCATTTTTTAAAGCAAAAAACTTAGAATTAATTGAAAATTTAAAGAAATGGTTTGGCTTAAAGTTCGAAGTTATTTTCTTTTATAATGTATATGGTCCAAATCATATTAAATCTGGAATAATGGCGACAGTAATTGGAATTTTTGAAGACCAATTTAAAAAAAAATTACCACTGAGTGTTGTAAGGCCTGGTAGTCAAAAAAGAAGATTTACACATATAAATGATACAGTAGAAATATGTATAGAAGCGTGGATTAAAAATAAATGCAATTTGTATAGTATTTCACACAAGCAAAGTTTCTCTATTTTAGAAGTTGCAAAATTATTTAAGTCTAAAATTAAATTTATTCCTAATCGCAAAGGAGAAAGATATGCCTCGGCATTGACTAAAATGTCTTTATCTCACAAGGTTAACCAAAGATATGGAAAAGTAAAATTAAAGGAATATATAAATCATTTCATATCCAATAATTCCTAAAAAAATGAGAAAATTTTATTAAAACCTCAAAAATTATTTTACTTTACAAATTTTTCATAAAAGAGTAATTATACGAGCCTGGTGATTATTGCGAAAGGGTAATACCCGATCCCATTCCGAACTCGGAAGTCAAGCCT
>MDTB01157818.1_pt1 | contig 15887 bp, 14 predicted proteins | sample 811161 | NCBI WGS metagenome assembly MDTB01 (sample SAMN05326650, study PRJNA326480) | marine metagenome | isolation source: seawater | place: Mediterranean Sea | collected 2009 | reverse complement strand
TATCAGCCTGAGGTGGTTGTTCATTTAGCGTCTCAAGCTGGCGTAAGATATTCACTAGAGAATCCAAGTGCCTATATATCTTCAAATATTGTCGGTTTTTTAAATATTTTGGAAGCATGCAAATTAACAAAAGTAAAAAGTCTTTTGTATGCAAGCAGCAGTTCTGTTTATGGAGGTAATACTAAAGTTCCATTTTCAGAAAATGATTCAGTCAATCATCCAGTAAGTATATATGCTGCCACAAAAAGATCAAACGAACTAATGGCCCACACATATAGTCATTTGTACAATATACCCTGCACAGGTTTAAGATTTTTTACTGTTTATGGTCCTTGGGGCAGGCCTGATATGGCCCCAATGATATTTGCCGACGCAATAATTAAAGAAAAGCCCATAAAAATATTTAATTATGGAAATATGTCTAGAAGTTTCACTTTTGTAGATGACGTTATTGAAGTTATTATCCGTTTAATTTATAAACCAGCTATACCTGATAAATCTTTTAATAAAGATGACCCTAAAACATCAACAAGTTGGAGTCCTCATATGATTCTTAATATTGGCAATCCTAAGTCTATTAAACTTCTGGATTTTATTAATTACCTAGAAAATGCAATAGGTAAGAAATCTATCAGAGATTTTCAATCTATGCAAAAAGGTGATGTAGTAGATACCTTATGCGATAAAAAAGTTTTAGAAGAATGGATAGGAAGTTTTCCAGAAACCTCTTTAAAAAAAGGAATAGAAATATTCATAAATTGGTACTTGGATTACTATTAAAACCTTTCTTAATTATGAATCACCAATATTATTTTTTAATTATATTCCTAAAATATTCGTGCTTATCTTCATGAGATTAACATCATGAGTCGCAATTATTATAATTTTTTCTTTAGATCTTTTTTCTATAATATTAATTATATTCTTTGCATTTATTGAGTCCAAACCTGTTAGAGGTTCATCATAAATCTCAATAAATTTGTTTTGAAGAAAGGATCTAATCAAAGCAATTCTTTGAATTTCTCCACGCGATAAATCATCTAAAGTAGATTTTACTATCTTATTATCGATTCCATATCTTGATAACACTTTTGATAGATTTAATTTTTTAATCCAATTAATTATTAATTTATCAATAAAGCCATCCTCAATATTATTACTATAGTTTTGCATTAATATATTTTGCTTAATTGTCATTTCAAATAACTTACTATCTTGCGGTATGTAGGAAATATGTTTTCTAAATTCAATTGCACCAAGATCATTATATAACTTTCTAACCATTGATTTATCAAAATTAATTTCCCAACTACTACTTTTTGTATTTTTTAATCCACAAACCAGATCAATAAGATTTGTTTTCCCTACTCCAGATTTTCCGACAATAATCAAAGGATTATTTTTCTCTACTATTAATTTACTAACCTTATCTCTGGAAATCTCACTATTCTCCCAAATAAAAAAATTAATACTATTTTTAATTGGATATTTTTCATTATTCTTAAGAAAATTAGATTTATTTGGAATCTTATCAAATTTTAATTTGTCTCTAAATTTAATTAATTTAAGATATCCAGGTAATAAGTTAATAAACTCCCTGTAATTTAATACTATTGCACCTGAAAAATTTGAGAGCTTAATGGTACAAATAAGAATAATTGACAAATCCAGTAATTTAAACTCACTTTGGTTAATAATCATCCAGGCAGTAACAAAAAATACTGCAAGAAAATCCTTTAAAGAATTAAAGCAATAAGTTCTAAAAATATTTTTTTTTAATATCTTATAAAATCTATCATTTTCCTTAGTATATTTTGATAAAATCCACTTCTCGGCGTTAGCAGCTTTTACTGATTTCAAGGCATATACACCATCACTTATAACTCTTTGAACCCTTCTAATAACTTCACTCTCTTGAGAACCTAAAAGCAAGCTTTTAGATTTGTATAAAATGCTTACAGAGATTAAAGATATAAAAGTAAGTAAAATAAAAACAATTTTGGTTTTACCAATCAACAAAATAGCTATTGTATAAATAATTGCAGATATAATCGTTTGAATTAAGTTAATTGTTCTTGATAAAGAGGCAGCAGTTCTATCAATTTCAACATTAATAATTGAGAAAAACTCTGATCTATTTAAATCATTTAAATGATCACTATTTGAATAAATAAATTTATAAAAAAAATCATTCCTAAGTTTTTTATTAAGATTAAATATTATTTCCTCTTTTTTATCCACTAGAATAAGCGGGATTAATGATCTAAAAAGGAGAATTAAAAATAAAATAAAAATTAATTGAAACTTTGATAAACCTAAAAAATTAAAGTTAAAAAAGCCCTCTTTACTAAAGATAAAAGTACAGATAAAGCTTATGCTAAAAAGATCTAATATATTAGTAGTAAAATTTAAAACAATAAGTTTTAAAAAATCTTTAAGACTTATTTCTGATAAAAGAGACTTGACAATTTTTAATTGATTTTTTAAAAAGTATATTTTTTTTAAAACCATTTCATGAATTTGTGAAATTTTAAAATCTTCTTCAACTTTTTTTTAAGAGTAAAACTATTAAACCAAAAAGTCATAATCCACTTCTCTCCTTCCTCAACCGGCAGTCCACTATGTATAGATTTTTCATTAATTTTATTTGTGCCTTTAATAACATTAGAGAATACGAGTAATTTTCCTACCTCAGGCTTAATGCTTATATCAAGATGCTTAAATCTTGTATTTCCACCTTTTAATGGCTTATTTAAATAAATCATTACCGTAAACAAACGTTGATGAAATCCTAATTTTCTATGATAAGAATAACCTTTTGTATCAAAAGAATCAGTATGATATCCATAAAATTGACCAGTTTGATAATTGCCAATTTGTATATCCTCTAAATTTTCACAAGGCAAACCTAAAAGATCCTCAATTCTCTTGATAATTATTTTGACATTCTCATCATTATCTTTTTTCATAAAAGTAGTACTTCCTGTTCTTATAAGAATTTTTTTGTGATTCAAGCCACAACCTCTTGAAAGCTTACTTCTTGAAAATTCAATAAAATGATTACATTCTTCCTTAGATAAGAAACAATCATTAGTAGCTACTAATGGCTCATTATTTAATAAAGATATTTCATTATTGTTAACAATATGATTAATTTTTCTTTTTGTATTAATAAAAATAATAATTAAAATATCTAATCTTATAATAATAAACTACTAAATCAATCAATCATACAAAACCATTTATTTAACAAAAATATTCTTCTTAACGCTTGATTTACTTCATACAAAGTCCTGCATTCATCATTTTTATGGTTTATTGCATTAATGCAGAATTCCTTAAACCTCAAAATATCAATAAGTTTAAAAGTATATTTATGATTATTATTCAAATTATTCAATAATTCAATATTTTCGGAAATAAGATGATTTCCTAAATCAAGAAAATACTTATTTTCGTCATTTATTCTTTTTTTTGAGGGGAAATTAAAAAAATATTCAGGTAGCAAATCTTTTGATAACTCCTTACCCAAAACTCTAGTATTTCCTTTGTCTTTAATAAACATTTTTGGTGCGATATTCTGAACACAATCTAATAATTCACTACCCAAAAGAGGGAATTCTTTTTTAATTTTAAAAAACTCTGCCAATCTTGTTTCTTCCTCAACTCTGATAGCTAGACCATCAGAATTTAGCTCTTTTGAAATAGCATTTTCTATTAGGTCATATTGATGAGATAAATCTTGATATTCATTTTTAGGTAAGTATTTAGAAAGTTTTCGCTTACCAAATGGAGTTAAAAAATCAGTTAACAAATCCTTTCTCCAAAAATTTTTATTTTTTGGATTAAAAAACAAATTTTCAACTATTGGCATCTTTGAATGTATAAAATTTTTGATTAAAAATTTTATAAAAAAATTTATTTTGGGATTAAATTCCCATATTTTCTTAATCTCAAACTCCTCCAATAGATTATTTAATGCATTTACTCCATTATGTGTAAGACATTGATCTCCACCAAGACCACTTAAAATAATATTAAATTCAGTATTTTTCAAAAATTGAATTACCTGTAAATTATGATGAATTTGAGGAGGGAATCCAAATATTTTTATGAGCATTTCTGATTGAGACTTATCAAAATGACTATGAAATTTATGAATATTAGTTTCAATTAAATCGAAAAATTTTCTCAATTTATTCAACAAATATTTAGACTCAGCAGCCTCATATGAAATTGTTTTTACTTTACTATTACTATAATTTAATTCTTTTATTAATGTAGATAAAATTATATTTGAATCCAATCCTGAACTATGTTCTACCACTAAATTTGGCTCGTTTCTAATAATATTTTTCATTTGTGAAATGAGAATCTCTTTTGTTTGGGCATAGGAACTATTTTTTTTCTCAAATCTATTTTTTAGAAGACTTTTACATTTATAGCTCCCATCTTTATCTATCTCTACATTTGAGAACTTGGGTAATCTCTTTATTCCATTAAAAGGAGATATCTTTGAAGATAAACTACCAGCCATATATTTGGCTATATATTCAGGAGATATATCCTTTATTTTTTGATTATTTTTTAATTCTAATGCGTCATTCCAAGACCTTACAAATATCCTTTCTTTATTTGACATTCTATTGTTTAAACTCACGCAAAAAATAGGATTTAAATTAAATCTATCAATCCTATATTTTCCTTGAGGCAAAGATAAATTATCCATTTTTTATTTCAGAACTTTTACGACTTTTATTTCTTTATAAGTATTTGTAGTGAAAAGAAAACCAGTACTTGAATCCTCTAAATAAGCATGTGGCAGCTTAAAACCTGAATCTGATAGATAAATAGCCAAATTTAAAGTATTAGGTATGTTTACAATATCTAACATTACTCTTCCTGAAATACATTTACTAAGGCAACTAGAGAAAATATCAAATGAATACGTTCTTTTTAAAATGATTTTTCTTAAAAAAGTTTTAAACTTGATAGTTTCTTTAGATGATAAATTTATCCTTAAAATCCTCCAAGGTCTCGAATTAATTATCTTTAAAACGAATTTTGCAGGTAATAAATGAATTATGATCCATGTAAACATATCAAGAAAAATAAATAATATAAAAAAAATTAATTTCCCAAAATCAATCATCTATGGGCACTTCCTCAAAAACGCCTAATCTTTTCCCCTCCTTCAAGAATTGATCTGTCTCAATTTTGCAAACATTCTCAGAAACATCGAATTTATTTAATAAATTATTAAGTATTTCATCTTTAGAAATCTCATCTTCTAAAAGGGTCCATATGTAAGAACCAACTTTGTTTACATGTAAATATTCTGAAGAAGAGGAATGAAATAAACATATTTCACCGTCTAATTCACTATAAACAGTATCTTTAGAAATTTTGTATTTCATAAATGTTTTATCTAATTATATATTCAATAAAGATGGCTTTCTCATAATATTAATTTTTTTATTCGAAAGATAATGAAATAGTTGTGGTAAAAAAATATTGAAATCACTATTTCCTTCTAATAATTTTGGGCCATCTTCTGATGGTATAAAGTCCCAAGCAACATTATCAATATTACCAATTTTTTGGTGCATTTTAATAGCTAGATTTATTGTTTCATTGAACAATTCTCCATAATCATTTGAAATAAATTTGTTTATTCTTGACAAAATCATTTCTTCCTTATCTGTAAATTTCATTTTAGGTATAACATTTCGATGAAAATCTAAAAAAAATAATTTATTTTTTAAAAAATTAATTTCTAACCATTTCGCATAAATTGAAATATCTTTAGTTTTAAAATTTAACTGAGTTACTATTCTCAACACAACATTTACATCAGGGTCTGAGATTTCTTGAAGACTATTAATATAGGGCATTATTAGAAAATTTCTCTCTTGGTAGCCAATTTCAATTAAATATTTTAATAAGGATCTTAAAGATGAAACTATACTTAAATCATTAGTTTCTAACTCCAATTTGTTATTAAGATATTTAGTAATAATTTTTGATTCCAATTTTCTGATATTAATAATATTTCTACTATTAGAACCGTATCTTGGTTTTATTATTATTCCTTTTTTAAAAATCTCATATTTCATATTTTCAAAAAAAATTTTATTTTTCTCTAAGCTAGATGTATCATCAAGATCAATATTTAAAAAATTATATTTAAATTTATCAGTACATAATCCTAATGTTTTATATTTATCTGCAAGAATAAACCTCTCTGTTTTGCATTTTTTAAATAAATTCTTACGATTAAAAGAATGAAGATATATTGATAAATTTCCTGGAATAAAATTTCTAAGTAGGCTTATTTTATTAATATTAAAATCTTTAAAAACAGAAATTTCGTCTTTCGTAAACGAATTTAATAAACTTGCATAAATTAAAAAAGTTTTTCTATAGTTAGGAAAGGTTTTGCAAAGTAAACAATATGTTCTTAGTCTTCTTGGGATTGAAAATATAAGTTGCACTACACCTAAAAGTAATATAAAAAAATTACCGTTCCATAAAACTATTAGAGTTTTTTTAAAAGGGAAAATAATATATGGACTTTCGTTTTGACGTATAATTTTATTGAATTTATTGATAATCTTAAGAACCTGGTCCAACGAATCCAGCTCCAGGTTCTCCTTCAGGAACTTCAACACCTCCATTATCAAACTTACCGGCAGTTAATTTCAATTCTATTGATGATATAGAAGGTTTTTCCCATTTATCTTTTTCTGGTTTTTTGTTATTCATTATTCAAAAAATGGTAAATTTTATTGTATATATTATCACATTTCAACTATTGGTAAATAGTAAGGTTGTAATTTTAAATTTAATTAATAATTAAATTTAATTAATAAATTCATACAATGAGCTACTCATCATCTTGAGGTTATTTGGTAAGTAGAGGTTATAGATAGGTATACATTTAAGTATTCTATTTATGTGTAGAAAGTATTCTTTTTCATAATTCAAAAACCTAATAAATAAAGGTCGATAGTAGTTTTTAATTAGAGATTCCAAACATTCCTTTTGTGATTCTATCTTTTTAGATTTAATAAAATTTTCTTGATAGCGATTTAATATTAAAACTTTATCTAACTTTACTTTTTTATTACAGCACTTAATTCTTTTCTTTGTAATTACAAATTTATTAAATCCCTTGGCAACACGATTAAGTTGCATTGTATTCAAACCAAAATGGCTTATAGCATCTTCCCATAATTTAATTCTAGGGATCCCAGGTAAAACATTGTTATCTAAATCTAAAGCAACTAAATCATCAGAAATTAAATTCCATCCATCTTTCATTAATTGATAAGCAATAGTACTTTTTCCAACTCCTGAATCCCCAAGACAAATAATTGCTTTACCATTTTTTTCTAATGAATTACCATGAAATAATAAAATTCCTCTTTGAATTAATAACGCTCCTATGGCTGAGCCCAAGAGATAAGTCCTAATGGGCTCTTCAATCGAATATTTTTCTGAAGTTTTGCTAATAAAAATTTGTTGACCATTAGTAATAAAAAATTTCGCAATATTAGGAATATTTAACGTTAGTTGATTATCAGCTATCTTAAGATATTTATCTGCATAATTAGTTTGTACTTGAGGAGGCCATAAATTGCATGATTTGTATGATATTTTTATATCAGGATTATTAATTCTTTGGTTTTCTTTTAATCCTTCAAGAGGCAAACCATGACTTTCCCAAATCAAGTCAAAAGCTTTGTAGTAATAAATTCTATCTTGAGAAAACTTATAATTCACTTAGGTAAAACAAATCATTATTATAAACTAAATAAATTAAATGAAACTCGATTATGATCTACAAGTAATAAAAAGTTTATTAAGAAATCTTTTAGAGATTGAAAATTTAAGTAAAGAAGATATTAGATACTCACATTTAGAATCGACAATAATTAAATTATCAAATAGACTCAATAATTTAGATCAAGAAAGGCTTTTTTCAATTTTATATAGACACCGATTGATTGAATTTTTTTATGAAAATGAGTTTTTTAAAAGACATATTAAAAGCATACATAAAAATCTAGAGAAACCCTATAAAGAAACTTTTTTTTCAAATCTTAAAAATATAATCCAAATACAAAAGATTTTAAAAGTCTTTGAAGAAAATAATATTAATGTAATCGTAATCAAAGGAATAGCATTATCTTTGCTTACAAAAAACAATTACACCTCCAGAATTAGCTCTGATTTAGACTTGTTTATAAATAGTAATGATTTATATGATTCTATTGAAATCTTACAAAATCACGGATACAAAATTAGTCACCGATTTCCAATATCAAGATCTACGAATTTCAAAAGAAAAATATTTAAACAATTTGCATATGAAATTAACCTCAAGAACGATTCCAACCAACTTCTAGATATAGATCTTCATTGGAAATTATCTATATATAGCTCGAATCTTCCAAAATTCAAGGATGCTTGGAATAGAAGTATTATATTAAAAAAAAATAATCTGAAACTGCGATCCTTAAATAAATCTGATGCATTAATAAATATTTGTGCCCATGCTTCTAAAGATAAATGGATGTGTCTAGGTAACTTGTTAGAAATACATTTTTTTATCAAGAAATTATCAAATAAAGAATTAGAACAACTTTATAAAATTAGAGAAGTTAAAAATGGAATTTTTGCCACATACTTACTGACAAAGGAATCTTACTATGGAAAATTATTTTTACTAAAAAAAATAGATCAGCTTTACATAAGAAAAATAAGTTATTTTTTTCAAAAATTACCTCATAGTTTCAAAGGATTAGATAACGATAATTTTCTAATCAATTTAATAAGTATATTTCACGAATATTATTTATCTAACGATTTCGGGGATAAATTTCAGTTTTTAATAAGATTAATTTCTAAATTAATTCCTAATAAATTGATGAAAAATATTTAATAAGAGAATTATTTCTAATTCTTTAACTGCATTACCAATTCTAATTGTTCAGGGAGAGGACTTGTTCCAGGATGAATTTGCATCATATAATCCATTGCCAAATCAATACTATAACCCTCTTCTCTAACTAACCATCCTAAACAAATTAATGGTGATCTTTCAACGGATGCAACGCAGTGTACAAAAGTTGGTTTAAATTTCTGTAATTTCTTTAGCTCATCTAAAGCATTTATAAATTCCTGAAAAGTAGGAAATTTTGATTGACGATGATCCGGCAGTGGAACTCTTGAAAAATAAAAATTTTGCTCTATCAATTGACTACAATTAAACTCCTCTTTATTACAAAGCGTCAGAATAGATTTAATTTTATATTCCTTTAAAAGTTGAAAATCTGCTAATTTGTGGGGAATAGGACCAATTGCAATTTTATTTATTAATACCCAGTGAATATTAAAATTATTTATTACCATCACTTATCAATCCAATCAGAAAACTTCTTAAATAATTTCCTTATTGAATCAATAGTAGAAGTATAAAAAATTGGAGAATTTTGTTTTTCAATATAATTTTTTTCAGATTCACCCTCTATATATGCAGCATAATCTGCATAACCATATCCATATCCATACTTATAACCGCTGTAATTATATCCATAAGCATTGGATTTTACTTTGGATAAATTAATACTATTAGCGATAAAACCTAATTTTATAGAATTTGTTTCTTTAACTAACTTTAATGCTTCTTTAGGTAAAGATCTATTTACATTATCTAAAGATATGATTATTATCAGTGCATCTGTAAGATCTGAAATTAAAGCAGCGTCTGAAATCCCTATTAATGGTGTGGTATCAAAAAGTACAAGATCATAGTTTGAGTTCAACCTTAATTCATCAACAAAATTAACCATTTTTTCTGAACTCAGGAGGAGTGTTGGGTCGGGCGGTCTTATTCCCGAGGTTATGACATCCCAATTAGGATATTTATCTACATTTTGAATTGCATCTTTTAACTCTAAATTGTTATCAGTTAATAAGTTTGAGACTCCAATAATATTATTCAATGCCAATCTATTGTGAATCTGAGGCCTTCTCAAATCTAAATCTACAAGTAATACTTTCTTACCAATTTCGGCTAAAGTTTTTGCAAAAAGTATATTTATAAGTGATTTACCTTCGGAGGGAATACAGCTTGTCAATTCAATAATTTTTAGAGGTTTGTCTGAACCAGCAAATCTTAATGATGTGTAAAGAGACCTTAAAGACTCCTGATAGAAAAAACGTTGATATTGTGATTCTTTATTATCTTTTTTTTGCTTTATGAATTCCTCAATAGCTTGAAGAAGATTAGAATTATTACTCTTTACATTTTTGAATGACTCTACATATGGAATATTTGCTAGTAAGGGAATTTTCAAAGTTTCTTCTATATCTGTAATCGAATGGTATACATAATCAGACCATTCTCTTAATAAGCCCAAAATAAAACTTACAACAGCCGCAAAAAATATCCCATAAACTAAATTTTTGGGTAATGAGGGACTAATAGGAATTCGAGAAATGAAGGGGGCTTCGATTATTGTCCATGGGAAACTTCTTTGAGCCATCTCTAATTGAAAGGTCTCTCTCGCAGAAATTAGTCCAGATAAATTTTCTTGGGCAATTTTCAATTTTTGCTGAATAGTTTCAAATTCTTTAATCAATTCTGGTTGTTTAGAGAAAGTTTGTTTAAGTTTTTCTCGTTGTTTTTTTGCAGTATTTAGTCTTCCCATATTTAACTTTAAAGCGGTTTCCACAGCCTCTTGTTGGTTGGAAATTAGGTTTGGCTCTAACTGTTTTAATCTTTCTTTAAGACTGATTACTCTTTTTGAAGAAGGTTGATATCTTGATAATGCTTTAGCTAGATCTTGTTTAACTAAAAGAATTTCTTTTAATATGCCTTGATCGTTAGCGCTAACGCCTAAGCCTTTTCCTTGGAATGTATAATTACTCGACTTATTTGGATCAATACCAGTTTCAAAACCAGAAACATTTAAATTACCATTTTTTAATTCTTTATTTACTTTTTCAAGTCTTTCTCTTTCAGTCTCCAATCTTAAAATTTCGACAACAATGTCTTCTTCAAGTTTTTTTAAAGCTCCCCCTTCTACATTTGGTTCTAGAAGTGAATTATTTTGTCTAAATAATGACAGCTCAGTCTGTAGTTCAGCAGTTTTACTTGCTAATTCAGGGGCTTGCTTGTTTAAGAAATCTAGGCCATCTGATAATCTCTTTCTTTTTTGATTTAAAGCAGTTTGTAGATAGAGTTCACTAAGATCTTTCAATAATAAGATATCATTATTTGGTTTTCTTGACCTTAAGCTAACTTTTAGTATTCCATTAGCTCTTTTGTCAAATCTATCTTTACCACCAGGGGTTATATTAATCCTATTTGAAAGACTCCCATTAGAGATATTATATTTTTTTGCTAAAGAAGATATTAAATAAGGACTTTTCAATAATTCCATAAGAGTTGGAATATCGTTATCTGTTGTATTTCTAGCTAGATTTTCTATAATTCCATCTGATACAGAAGATGAATTTTTTTTATTAAGAGGATCATTAATTAACAGAGTAAACTTACCAAGAAATACTGGATTGAATGTTCTCTGATAAGCTGTAAAAAATAAAATTACTCCTAGAGTACTAAAAAAGATAGTACTCATAAATTTTTTCCTTCTTCTTATTACTGACCAAACTTCTGCAAAATTTAGTTCATTTTCATTTTTATTAACATTTTGATAACTATAATTTTCCAAAACTATAAAATATTTTGCTATTTAATTTCCTATATTATCATTTAATTTATATTTATTTTGAATAGCATTTTAGATTGATAACTAATTTATATTGCGAAGCTTATAATGTTTAGTTTCAATAAGATATAATTATGAAATAAGATATATTTAATTTTGTGGAACTTTGGAAAAGAGTTAATTGGATAATTATATTTTTTTCAACAATAACTATCATTTATACAAGACAGATATTTGCTTTTGAACAAAAAATAATTACTTCTAATATTGAGAATGGAGATATTTTTAACAAGAAAGATATCCAAGACGACTTTTATCTATTAGGTCCTGGTGACAAAATTAGACTCAATTTCTTCAACTTTAAAGAATTATCTGATGATTTTGAAATACTAAATGATGGCACTGTTCAAATCCCATACATCGGAAGCATTAATATAAATAATCTTACTTTTGAACAAGCAAGTTCTAAAGTAAAAAGTTTATTGCAAAAAGAATTAATCAACCCAGACTTTCAATTAAAACTTATACAAAAAAGGCCCTTAAAAATATCCTTAATTGGAGAAATAGAAAGACCTGGTTTATATTCTCTATCTCAAAGTGAGAATTCAACCACCAGAGGAGGTCCAATACTTCAAATAAGTGGAATGCCTACAGTTATCGATGCAATTCAGAAAGCGGGAGGCATAACTCAACAAGCAGACTTACTTAATGTACAAATTTCAAGGCGGTTACCTGGATATAGCAAGAAATATAAGACCACAAATGTTAACTTAATGAATTTAATATTAGATGGAGATCAGACACAAAATCTTTACCTTTTCGATGGAGATATTATAAAAATCAACAAGGCAAAATTTATGCCAAAAGATTTATTAGAACTAACCGCCGCAAATTTCTCTCCAAAGGTCATCAAAATTTATGTCATTGGGGAAGTCGAACAGCCAGGTATGTTAGAAGTTTCGGCAAATACCTTATTAAATCAAGGATTACTTTACGCAGGAGGGTTAAAAAATTGGAGATCTAATAAAGGGAATATTCAACTTATAAGAATAAATAGAAATGGAACTGTGTCAAGAAAAAAAATAAAATTTAATTTGGCTAGAGGACTTTCTTTAGATAAGAATCCACCACTAAAAGATGGAGATACTATTGTGGTTTCAAGAAACATTTTTGCCAAAGGTACAGATACTCTAAGCAACGTTACTAAACCGATCAGCGATGTAGTAACAACATGGACTTTATTTAAGTTGATTGGACAATAAATATATGTATAAACTTTCTTTTTTATTTAATAGGGGAGAAATAATTATTAAATCATTATTTGATATTTTTATAATAATATTTTTCTTTATACTCAGAAATAATTTAAATAATCAATTATTTATAAATTGTTTATTTTTTAGTTTTTATTGGATTATCTTCAGTTATATATTAGGAAGATACCATAATAATACAATTGGAAGCAATTCAAAATTAAAATTTATTTTTAGGGATTTATTGCTTTACATATTAACCATTTGCATATTTAAAATTAAAATTTTTGAAATTTTTGATGTCACAATAAATTATTTTCCAATTTTAATTATTTCTCTTTCAAGTTTTTTTTGTCAATTATCAATTGATAATTATTTTTCAAAGGGGAAAAGTAAAGAAAATTTGTTATTCTTTGGATCAGAGGAATCTCTTCTTCTAATTAAAAACCAACTTAAATTATTAAGTTCTAAAAGCAAGATTTTTCATGTTTCTAATAATTCCCAAGATATTAATTTAATCAATGATTATTGCCTAAGATCAAAAATCATTATTATTGAGGAAATTAATCAACTTTCACTTGAAAAAATTAATCTAATTAATCTAGAAAGAATTCAAAATAAGAAGAAGGTTTTTAGCATTTTGACTTGGTTTGAGTTTATTGGGGATAGATTGCCAATATCTTTACTAAAATCAAATAATATTATATTCGATGAGATTTTAAAAAATCAATCAACCCTGCAAAAAAGGATAAAAAGATTAGCTGACATCTTCATAAGTATTGCAATTCTGATTGCATCTGCGCCTATAATCTTTCTTTCATCTATATCAATTTACTCAGAAGATGGTTTTCCAATATTTTATAAGCAAACCAGATCAGGATTAATGTCAAAGCATTTTGATATTTTTAAACTAAGAACAATGAAAAAAAATTCTGAAGAAAATGGGCCACAGTGGGCTTCACAAAAAGATAGTAGGATCACTAGAACTGGGAGAGTTCTCAGGAAATTAAGATTCGATGAATTACCTCAATTAATAAATGTCATTAGGGGGGAGATGAGTTTGATTGGTCCAAGACCGGAGCGACCTGAAATAGATATATTACTAGCAAAAGAGATTTCTTATTATGATTATAAATATTCAGTAAAGCCAGGACTCAGTGGATGGGCTCAAGTTAATTATCCATATGGAGCATCTATAGAAGATGCTAAAAATAAATTAAGTTTTGATCTCTTCTATATTAAAAATTTTTCAATAATATTGGATTTTATTATATTTATCAAAACAATAAAGCTAATTTGTAACGCGCAAGGTTCAGATCCAAATATCCAAATAAAAAAATGAATTATTTTTTTAGAATCTTATTTTAATAATGAATAAAATAAATTTCATTTATATTCTAAAGTCAAACAAATATATATATTCTCTTTTTGTGATTTTAGTCGGGTCATTTTTATGGTTAATTAGTAACAACTTCGACATATCTACTTATGAAAAAGGTTATGACTCATTTAGATACCTTCATCATGCTTTATATGGTTGTGAAAAAAATATAAATGTATGTTTTCAACCTATAGTTACTTTTTTTAGTTATCTCGGAGATAATTCTATACAAATATATTTAAATTATTTACTTTTAGCATTTATTTTTTTAGTAATATCCTTATCAAAAAAGTTATTGCCATATTTATTAATTTGCTTACCAACATTAATTTATTTTATGGGTCAGCCAGGGAAAGACTCATTTTCCATAATTGGAACACTTTCATTATTATCAATTTTAATTGATTTAGATTTAAGTCAAATTAGATTTAATTTCTTTAATCCAATCTTTAGTAAAAAAGCCATTATCTTTATTTTTCGTTTATCAATAATAATTGTTTCTTTATATTTAAGATTTAAATTTCTTATAATACTTTTTTTAATAAGCATAATTTTTCTCACAATAAAATACTCAAATGATAAAAAAAATGCAAAATTATTTAAAAATTCTTTGATACGAATTTTCTTTATATTACTTATTGTTTTTATTTCTATTTATAGATTAAATACATATGGTTTAGATGAAATCTTAATTCACAGTTATACTTTAGATACAAGTAGTTTTGGTTCTGAAAGATATACTTTCCTTATTGGGAATAGTCTTTTTGCATACTTTGCTAGATTTATTTTTTATTTTTTTTTCACACTATTATTTCCATTTAGAATAATAATTAATAATTTGCTACTAAACCCCAATACAGGATACATTACATTTTTTGCTATTTCATTATTGATACAAAATATATTACTGATAAAAAATAAAATATTTTTTAGTTTTTTCTATCATTCAATTCCCATTATCGCTATTCTTTCAGGATTTATTTTCCCCCACCTAAGGTACTTGGTTATTCTATATCCTGCTTTAATAATAATCGCCTCATACAAAAGAGATAAAAGATTTAAAAGAATACTAAAAAATGTTTAAAACTTTCTTAGCACAAATATTTGGATCTTGGTTTATAACATTATTTTCTTTTATAATTTTACAATTAATTGGGCAAGGTTCAAATGAAACCATACTTCATTTTCTTTATTGGGTAAGTTTAATAGCTCCATTTTCCTTGATATTAAATGAAATATTTGCAATTATTGTCGCAAAAAAAAGTGATTTTTCAATTTCAAGAATTTTAACAATAAACTTTATTTTATGTTTCGTCTATCTGTTTATAGCGGAATATCAATTTCAAAGAATTGATATTTTAAATATTGCCAAATCAGTTGAAATTGCATATATTTCAATCTGCATAATTGCCTCACTATTTATATCATTTTTGTCTATGGAAGCATTAACAGTATATGTTCTAGAAAAAAAAGTAAATAAATTAAGTGCATTTATTAATGGAGGCTTACCCG
>MDTB01040987.1_pt1 | contig 15887 bp, 3 predicted proteins | sample 811161 | NCBI WGS metagenome assembly MDTB01 (sample SAMN05326650, study PRJNA326480) | marine metagenome | isolation source: seawater | place: Mediterranean Sea | collected 2009 | reverse complement strand
GTCGTCTGATGTGTTTGCAGGATAAATATCAGTATGGAAGATAAAAATATCTGTAAAAAATGTAACACACCATCACACTGCACAGGTGAATCACCTCGTATGAAAGAATACGCTATGACTGGCGGTTCTGATTCTGATAGATGTTATACATGTGATTGCGTTGACTGTGACGGTTCAAACGTTGTAAAATAATGGCTGTTAAAAACTTTAATGAAATTGATGGTGCAAATGAAGGCATCAGAAACACCAGAATTTTCAGAGGGCATAGCACAGTTGGCAGAACGTTTGCAGATTCAAAAGTGTATGATATTGAATTAGTTAAACAAGATCTTTTAAACCATTTCAATATTCTTAAAGGGGAAAAACTTGAAAATCCTGAATTTGGCACAAATATTTGGTTATATTTGTTTGATCCGCTGGACGATGAACTAAAGTCAGCTGTAATCGAGGATGTAGAAACTATTATTAACTATGATCCGAGAGTGCAAATGGATAAAGTTGAAGTTAACCAATATGAACATGGGCTTAGTGTCAGAGTATCTGTTGTTTACACAGGATACGGACTAGGTGAAACAATGGACATGTTGTTTGATCAACAACAAGGTTTGCTTACAGGAGCTTCCCAAGTATATTCAGCCTAAGTATTATCTTAGCACATTTCTAAAACTATAAATATTATTATGCCATCAACAGACAGACAAAATGCCTTGCTGATAAACGATGCTTGGCAAAAAATATATAGAACGTTCTCACAAGCAGACTTCAAATCATACGACTTTGATACTGTAAGAAGAACTTTAATTGACTATTTGCGTCTCAATTATTCAGAATCATTTAATGATTATATTGAATCTTCTGAATATGTGGCACTTATAGATCTGATATCTTACATAGCACAATCTATTTCATACAGAGTTGATCTTAATGCAAGAGAAAACTTTATTGATCTTGCAGAGCGTAAAGAATCAGTATTGAGATTAGCAAGATTAATTTCATATCAGCCAAAAAGGAATATAGCAGGATCAGGTCTACTAAAAATTACATCCATTGCAACTTCGGAAACTGTGTTTGATGCAAACAACAATAACTTAGCAAACACACCTATTCTTTGGAACGATGTTACAAATAACAACTGGCAGGAACAATTTAATGCAGTGCTTACAGCATCGTTGCCAAGAGCTCAATCAATAGGCAAACCAACAGCGACTAGCTCAGTTGGCGGTGTTACAACAGATGTATATAGATTTAATTCAAATAATTTAGGCCTTCCTATAAATCAATTCAGTAGAAACATTAATGGAATCAATATGCAGTTTGAAATAACTCCTAGCACACTTGAAGATGGATTTGTTACTGAAGAACCTCCAGTGCCAGGAAACGCATTAAGTTTTTTATACAAAAATGACACAAAAGGATTTGCCTCAAATAACACTGGATACTTTGTACAGTTTAAGCAAGGTACAATGCAAAATGAAGAATTCTCAATCACATCACAACAACCAAACACTGTATTCAGTGTGTCTGACACTAGTGTTAATAATGATGATGTGTATCTTTTCAAATTAGATCAAAACAGATTAATAGAAGAATATTGGAAAAAAGTTCCTGCCATTACTGGAAACAATGTTATCTACAACAGTGTGGCAAGAAATATTCAAAATCAGTATGCTGTTGTAACAAGAACAGATGATGCAGTTGACCTCGTGTTTTCCGATGGCACATATGGCACTATGCCTGTTGGAAACTTTAGGGTTTATTACAGAAAATCAAATGGATTGTCCTACAGGATTCAAACTGCTGATATGCAGAATGTAACATTTGATATTGATTATGTTTCAAGAAACAATCAAATTAACACACTTACAATTACAGCATCTTTACAATCAGCGATTACTAATGCCGCACGTTCGCAGACTATAGAAGAAATTAAATCGCTGGCTCCGCAAAGTTACTACACAAACAACCGTATGATTACTCCGGAAGATTATCAAATTATTCCTTTAGTAGAAAATCCATCATTGGCGAAAGTAAGGTCACAGGTGAGAGCAATCAGTGGTACTTCAAGATTTCTAGATGTAACTGATCCTACTGGCGTATACTCTGAGACTGACATTGTGGCAGATGACGGCATGATTTACAAAGATGAAACAGAGGAATCATTTGACTTTTCATTTACAACCAGAGATGAAGCACGTAAAGTAGTAACCAGTGATGTGGCAAATATTTTTGAGTCAAACAGCCTAAAACAATATTATTATGACAAATTCAACAGGCCACAAATTTCCGGATCGAAACTTTGGAATAAAACAACACAAACAATTAATCAAGTAACAGGATATTTCAAAGACATAGGCGATGATTCAAGTGTATTTGCAGTAGGCACTAATGCACTTAACAATTTACAATATGTGAAAACTGGTGCACTGCTCAAATTTATCCCAACTTCCGGCAGTCATTTCATGCCTAATCTTGGGACGCAGATGACAGGCGCAGGAGGACATCCAGGCAGTTCTGATCTAATCTGGACCAAAGTTATAAGTGTAGAAGGTGATGGCTCCAATGGAGGATTAGGAAATCTTGCAGATGGCACTGGGCCAATTGTTTTATCTGATTTGGTGCCAACAGATGCACAAATAACTGAAATAATTCCAGCATTCGTTGATTCAATATCAGCAACATTAGAAACTGCTATTCTTGACAAAATTGTAGATTACAAAAACTTTGGCTTAGGATATGACGAAAATACAAACACTTGGTATGTAATAGATGAAGATGATATCAACACTACTGCAACTTTTGATCTATCTTTTGCAAAAGATACTGCGGGATCTGGCCGTGATCGTTCTTGGTTAATCAGATTTAGCACAAATGGCGTAACTTATTCAGTAATAAACAGAGCAGTGCAATATACTTTTCAAAGTTTTGATCGTAATAAATTTTATTTTGATCAATCAGAAAAAGCAGTTGATCCTGAAACTGGCTTGGTTATAAAAGATTCCATTACAATATTAAAATCAAATACTAAGCCTGATTTTGTTTCCAATTTGACATATGACTACAAATGGCAAATTGTTAAAAACATTGTTGGCACTGATGGGTATAATGACACAAGGATGATGCAAGTGGGACTATTCGACTCTGATGACGATGGTGTATTTGATAATCCAGATTTATTTGAATTAATTGTTGCTCCCGCAACCAGTCAAGATAGCAAATATATATTTTTCCAAACTGTAACAGTAAATGGGTTCGAGCAGGACAATCCAGTTAACAACACTGAATTTGTAACTGTTCCTACAGAAAATGACATTACAAACCTAGCCATTTATACAGACAAACAAAAGTTTTATTTTTGGCAAGATGAAGCATTTAAAACTTATAATGCCACCACAGGTGTGCTGGAAGCACTGACTGGCTATAAAGCGAAACAAGGAAGACAAGACTTGATATACAAATACAATCATGGCGCACCTAGAACACGGAGATTAGATCCTTCCGTTAGCAATGTGGTTGATTGTTTTGTTTTGACTAAAACTTACGATACAGATTTCAGAGCGTGGTTGAATAACAATCAGTTAACAACAAAGCCAACAGTTCCAACTGTTGCAACTCTCAACGATACCTATGGAGCAAGTTTAAATCAACTGAAAAGTGTAAGTGATACCATAGTATTCAATCCTGGAGAATATGTATTATTATTTGGCAAAGGGGCAGATGCCGAATTACAAGCTACATTCAAGGTAGTTAAAAATCCTACAACTGCTGTATCTGATAACGCAATAAAGGCAGATCTTATCACAGCAATTAATAATTTTTTTGCACTGCAACTTTGGGATTTCGGCGACACATTTTATTTTACAGAACTTGCGGCATACTTGCATAATGTACTAGCCCCTGACGTGTTAAGTGTTGTTATTGTTCCTTCTAGTTCATCGGTAAGTTTTGGATCTTTATTTGAAATTACAGTTGGAGATAATCAAATGCCAATAAGTTCTGCGACAGTGGATAACGTGCAGATTATATCTTCTAACACTGCTGAACAGTTGAAAGCCTCAGGCACAGTAGTATCGTCCGTGACCACTAGCAACGGCACTACTTCCACAACATCAACAGCAACTACTAGTACAACAACAACCACAGTAGGCTCTACTACAACATCAGGATCATCAGGCTCAGGATATTATTAAGATGGGTAAAAGTACAAGAAAAACCCAAACATTACTTCCTGAAGTCTTTCAAACACCGAAAAATACTGACTTTTTAGAGGCCACACTTGACCAGTTAATAGAACCTACGCAAGTTCAAAAATTATCACAGTTTGTTGGCAGAACCACTGAGCCAAATTATAAAATTAATGATGGTTATATTCCTGAAGTATCAGAAAATAGAACCAACTATCAACTTGAGCCGGCTACAATTTATAAAACAAATGGTACCCGTGTTGATTTTGCCGCACCTTATATTGATGTAATTAATGAAATAAATGCTAGTGGTGGCAACTATTCTAAGCATGATAGAATGTTATCAAACAATACTTTTTCATACGCTCCGCCTATCGATGCTGACAAATTTGTAAATTATAGAGAATATTACTGGATGCCATTGGGCCTATCACCTATTAGGCTAAGTCCTGGGACACCGGGAGCAAGGATCGGAATAGATGTAGTAAACAATGCCGCCGGCGGATATAATTTTAGTAACAAGTCCGCCAGCAATCCTGACATTATAGTCTATAAAGGCAATACATATGATTTTGAAATCAATGCTTATGGTCATCCTTTTTGGATAAAATCGCAGTACGGTACAGGCACTGACTTTGCTGTCAGCGATGAGCTAGTAACAAATAATGGCACACAGGAAGGCACAGTAACGCTGAAAGTGCCAGCCAGTGATTCTAGTACAAATTATCCAACTGTCCTTTATTATCAATGTCAGCATCATATTGCAATGAAAGGAAGAATTATTATCCGCGATCTTGCAGATGAAGAATTCGATGTAGATGAAAATTTAATTGGAACTACTGCATTTACAGACTACACAGGATTGAAGGCATCGAACGGACAAGTTGTTTCTTTAACTTCGGATGTTATAGATGAATATGCAAATAAAAATTACTACATTGAAGGAGTAGGCACAGATATAGATCTTGTTCCGGAATCAGAAATGAGAACATATGGCAGCTGGGCACAAGAAATTGGGGCCATATGGGACGAGGATGGAATAGAGGGATGGGACACCACAGGTTTTGATAATTCAACAGGCCAGCTGGTCAAGACTGATTACTTTACAATATCTAGGCAAAGTCCAGATAGGAACGCATGGTCGCGATCAAACAGGTGGTTTCATAAAAGTGTAATTGAAGAATCTAACAAAAGAAACAATTATGCTATTCCACTTAAAGAAGCAGACAGAGCAAAGCGTCCTATTATAGAATTTCAGTCTGGCTTAAATTTGTTTAATCATGGGACCACACACAGAGTAATAGATGTGTTGGATACTACAACTACTGATGCTTTAAGCATAGTGGCAGGTACAGCAGGTTTTATTGTGGACAATACTTTATTGCGTGAAGGAGATAGAGTGGTTTTCACAGCTGATGAAAACGAAAACAATAAAATTTTTACAGTAAGATTTTTGGCATTAGATTCTTCGACAGCCACTGAGAATGTTGATAACATTCAACGCATTCACCTACAATTAGATGATGATTCTGCTACAATAACAAATGGCACATCAGTGGTGTCCAAAAGAGGGGACACTAACAAAGGTAAAGCTTATTACTTTACAAAAAGCACAGGCAAGTGGGCAAAGGCACAAGAAAAAACTGGCACCAATCAAGCACCACTTTTTGATGTTTTTAATTCTGCAGAAGTTTCAATTGGAGATCTAATAGCTTATACGTCTACAAATTTTGTTGGCACCAGTGTATTTGCTATTAACACTGACGAACAAGGTACACCAGATACTGTTTATGGACAAAATGTTTTATATTCAAGATTAGGATTGCTATCAGATATACAAGTTAAAGACACATACAATGATAGCGAATTCTCTTATGTTTCTGGCAGTGCTACTATCACTGAAGATGTAAAACAACATTTTTTAAGACGCACAGATAGAAATGGAAAACACACATACATTACAAATTACGCAAAATCTAGCACTGCTGTAAAACAAAGAGTGATCCAACAATATGTCGCTGACAATAATCAAACTGACTACGAAGTAAAATCTTTCGATAAACCAGCACTACTTAATGATTTAAATGTGCAAGTTTTTATTAATGGTGTAAAAACAACTGCATACACAACAGTTTCAGGTACAGATAGCAAACTATTTGTAAGGCTTTCTAATGCATCAGCACAAGATGATGTGATTACTTTAAAAACACACAGCACAACAGGAAAAAGGACACAAATAGGCTATTACGAGGTTGCTGTGGCTGCAGAAAAAAATCCACTGAATGAAAGTATATCAACATTTACAGTCGGCGATATAAAAGACCATTATGTGACTGCACTTAATAATCTTGATAATGTGACAGGTGACCAAATAGGAAGTAACAACACCAGAGACTTACCGCCGATATTTGAAAGTGGCACAACTATACTACAACATGAGGGTAGTTTTCCACTTGCTTCTTTGATATGCAGAGACAATGATGTGAATATTATTGATGCATGGCGTCAATCGGGGTCACACTATGAACAATTTAAAGCCAACATTTTAAGACAGAGTGAAAAACTTGTTTCGGGGGATATAGCAAGAGACAATCTCGACACGATACTTGAAGTAATAAATGCAAATAAGATTAGCACAATGGAATATTTTGATTCAGACATGTTAGCTTATGGCACTGACAAGACTCAATTGAAATATACTGTGGTGGATTCGAGTGTGCAGTACTATCCTATAACAACTGCATTTGACTTAGACGAATTGTCTACTAAAGCGATATACGTTTATGTTAACGATATACAATTAGTATATGGAAAAGATTATAAATTTGTTGGTATAGATGACAGTGCTAATTTCACTGGCATAGAGATGATCACCACACTTGGAGTGAATGATGTAATTAAGGTTGAAGAATACGCATCCACTGATGCAAGTTTTATACCTCCTACACCAGCAAAACTAGGATTGGCACCAGCATACGAGCCGATATTACAACTAGACAACACATATCAAGCAGATGACAGCACTACAAATGGGATCAAAGTATTACGTGGGCATGACGGAAGTAAGATGGTAGCATTCAATGACTTCCGTGATGAACTAATGCTAGAATTTGAAAAAAGAATTTACAATAATATTAAAGTTAAGCATGATCCGGATCTTATAGATATTAATTTTGGTAGATTCAAAATAAACCAGTACACAAGGACCGAAATACTTAATATATTCTCTAGAGACTTTTATTATTGGACAGGAATAAACGGAGTTGATTATACTACCAATAATATCTACACAGGAGAAAATGCATTCACTTGGAATTACACGGATCATTCTAAAACAGTTAATAGAAACACAGATAGCGATCCTTTGCCTGGACATTGGCGTGGAGCCTATTTAGAATATTATGGCACTACTTCACCTGATAAAACGCCATGGGAAATGTTTGATTTTTCAGTCAAACCAGATTGGTGGGATGACGTATATGGCCCGGCTCCATACACATCGGGTAATGCAACACTTTGGGATCACGTTCAAAGAGGACAAATAGCAAGAGGATCACGTGCAGGTACGTATGAAAAATATGCACGTCCAGACATATATTTGGTTATTCCTGTAGATGAAAGCGGAGATTTGCTTGATCCAGGCACTGCAGGTTTACTTACTGATGACACTGTCAATTCCCTTAACCTAACAAAAAATTGGGATTATGGTGATATGGGGCCAGCAGAACATGCTTGGCGATTTAGTTCATCCTGGAGATTTGCTGAGCAGATAGCTAAGTTTTTATCGCAACCTGTTAAGTATGCAGGACTATTGTTTGATGTATCAAGACAAACAAAAAATTATATTGCACAAACAGTTTATAACAACAAGTATAGAACTTCGCCAGCTCTGTTTACTTTGCCATCATCTACTAGTCAAACTTCAGGTTATATCAATGTGATTGCGGATTACCTAAAAGGTAGAGGAGTAGATGCACAAAATTCAATATCAACTCGATTACAAAATCTTAGTGTGCAGTTGGTATACAAAATGGCTGGATATACAAATAAAGATAATCTGCAGGTAAAGTTGGGGTCATCATCTCCACTAAGTGCCAGCCAATCTGTGTTTGCTCCAAGTGAAAATTACGATCTTGTATTGCATAAATCTGCACCAACAGCCGTTGTAAATTATTCTGGTATAATTGTTGAAAAATCAACTAACGGTTATAAGGTTAGTGGCTATTCAAATTTTGATAGAGCTTTTACTATATTCAAGCCAATAGAAAACAATAACTTTGTAGATGTATCAGTTGGACAGACGACAGAACCTTTTGTTGAATGGCAAGGAGGCGGATTTTACAACGTTGGATCGATTGCACGTAATGGAGGAAAATATTATAGAGCTAAAAAACCAATATCAAGTGGACAGGAGTTTGTTGAAGGAAATTGGGATCTAATAGGATCTGCTTTACCGCTTAAAGGTGGAGTCAAAATTAAAAAATATAATTCTTATAGTAATGTATCATCCACAGTACCATATGGCACAGAATATAGGACTATTCAACAAGTGGCTAATTTTGTTTATGGATATGCAAAACATCTTGAAAGCAAAGGATTCATTTTTGATGAATTTTCAAATGATCTCAACCTTACAATGGATTGGGATCTTTCAGCAAAAGAAATTTTATTCTGGAGCACACAAAATTGGAAAATAGGTTCTGTATTATCTGTATCACCATCTTCTAGTATTTTGAAACATAAAAAGATAGATTCTATTGGTGACGATCTTATACAAGGTGATAAATTTTATACAGTACTACAACAAGATGGACTACCTATACAGCCAAAAAATTTAAGAGTAAGACGCACAGATGGAGAATTTTTAATTGAAACCAATCCATCGGAGGATGGAATTTATAATGCTGACATAAGATCAATTCAGAAAGAACATCTATTAGTGCTAGATAACGAAACTTCATTTAAAGACATTATATACAACAGAATTTTAGGAAACAGACAAACAAGATTAAAATTAGTTGGCTTTAAAACAGCAGGATGGCAAGGAGATTTATATGCTCCTGGATTTATTATTGATAGGGCACTTATTAATGATTGGATAGAATATACGGATTATCGAATAGGTGATGTAGTATCATATCAAGGAAACACATATGTTGCAACTGTTAATCATACATCAACCAATGTATTCGATGCAGGCAAGTTTGTTATCAAAGCAACACCTAGCAATGATATTCTTAATAACCTTGATAATAAAGCCGAATCCTTTCGAGATTTTTATTCACTTGACACAGAAAATTTTGATTCGGAACAACAGCGATACGCACAGCATTTGATAGGATATCAAAGAAGAGATTATCTTATTAACTTAGGATTCGAAGAACAAACACAATATAAATTATACCAAGGCTTTATAAAAGATAAAGGCACAACCAAAGTGGTTGATAGGTTCAGGCTTCCTAGTCAGAAAGGGCAAAGCAAAACATTTGATCTGTTTGAAGAGTGGATGTTCAGAGTTGGAGAATATGGAGGACATCGCACATTAGGACAGTATGCGTTCCCAGTCAGTGATGATGCACATAAAGAGTTGCAACATATCTATGAACTAACTGATTCTATTAAAGATGACACAGAAACAATTATTAACGTTGCTGATCCAGAGCTTAATAAAAGGCCTTACAATTTACCCGACACTAAATTTCCAGTCTACACATATGATAGTTCAAATTATCCTTCTAGCATTTTAAAATTAGGTACAGCAGGTTATCCACAAACAGGACAAGTTGATTTTACTGTATGGAGTACAGATGATTTGTTTAATTTAGATGTATCAACTTTTGAAGAGGGAACACTTATTTGGGTTGCAAATACCACTTCTGGAAGTTGGGACGTTTTAAGGGTAAACACTTTGAAAACACCTATTCTTGATTACAAACAGTTCGATGACAAAGTACAATTTGAAACAAGAGATCAACATGGCTTATTGGCAGGAGACATATTAGCTGTTATGGACTTCAGTGGACAAGCAGAAGGTGTGTATAGGTTAGAGGAGCCATTTGATAGCACTGATACTTCTACAAAATTTACAATTAATTTTGCTGGTACGTTGGATAGTGTGTTTACACAAGGAACTTTAGCCAAACTACAATCAGTAAGAGTTAATGATTTTGATGACTTAGGAAACATTACTCCGCCAAAAGGTTGGCAACTTAATGACTACGTTTATGTAGATAATAATTATGAAACTAATGACGGCAAATGGAAAGTATATAAAAGAGATGCACTTGGAAATTTTGAGTCTGTAGGCACCCTTACTTTAAACACTGATTTGTCTGATGAAAAAAGTGATAACGAAAATTTTGGACATGACATGTCGTTATCATCAGATGACAAATGGATGGCAGTTGGATCTCCTAATAAAAACAGAGTGCTGATTTATAATAGATCAACTCTTAATGATCCTATAATAAACTATCAACAACTTACCCCTGATCTAGCAAACACAGCCGGCGACGACTTGTTTGGTAATGCTGTTGATATAAGTTCAGACGGTACAACTTTATTAATTGGATGTCCACAAACCAGTGATATTATCAAGATGACGTCCGATTCTTTAGATAGCACTAGAGCATTGGCTAGAGCGACCGACGTTACAGGAGCAACCAGTGGAGCAACAGGAAAAGTTTTAAGATATGAAGAAGGCGATTCACAGGATATTTTCTATTTGAAAGTAACTTCAGGCACTAATTTTGGAGATTCAGCTCTAGATGCATTGGACTCATCATCTATATCGATTGTAGATGCCTTTACTGATGGTGATAGAACTAATCAAGGAACAGTTTATGTAGTAACCAGAAACGTGGATCAGTTGTATGCAACACGCGAAAATATTGTATCGCCAGTCTTAGGACAAGGAGAAAAATTTGGGCATTCAGTTGCAATAAGTGATAACAGTGAATGGATAGCCGTTGGAGCTCCAGGAGGACCCAATGATTCAACACTTGCAAATCGCGGATCGGTGTATGTGTATAAACAATTACAAGATAGTAGTTCTGCTTCTGCAACCTATGTGTATCAACAAACATTGTCCCCAGGCGATGATGCTGAAGTCAAAGATGACTCTTCTAATCAAGAACAACAATTTGGTGATGTGGTAAAAATGAGTGGTGATGGTGACACTATCATTGTAGGAGCAAAATCACATGATGATTCAAGTATATCTAATGCCGGCAGAGTGTATGTGTTCAGAAAACACAATGATGCTTTTGTTAAAGTTGAAGAGTTTGGTCCTACCGTTGCAAGAGATGAAACTAGATTTGGAGAAGGTGTCGCAGTCAGCACAAATGGTGGAGACTTGTTAATTGGTAGTCCGCGTGAAAAAGACACTGTATCAGAACAAGGTGTAGTGTATCATTATACAAATAATGTTTCGTCACATGTTGGTGATGGTAGTACAACTGCTTTTGTGCCTTCCTTTACTGTAGACAAATACACAAAATTGTTTGTGTCATCAGGGGTAACACAATTTAAATTTGATGACTCTTCAACCACACTGACATATCATATAAATGAATCAACGAATACAGTAACGTTGAGCACTGCGCCAGCACTTAATGAGATTATTTCTATTGAACAATATAAATTTGTGGAAAAAATAAAAGGAAGTCCGGTTGAAGTAGGTGCTAGATTCGGCTCTGAGATTGCCTTGAATAATAATCAAATGGCAGTGTATTCATCCAGTGGACTCACTACACGAAAAACAACTTTTGATAAATTTAGATTAGATAGTTCTTCAACAGCACGAAATGAAACCACATTTGATAACAAAGGAACAACATTCTCTAGTAATGTACAGGACACAGGCAATGTTCAGTTGTATAAAAAATATGATACTACATTTATACACAATGAAACATTAGCAAATAATACAGCAGTAGCTAATGACGGGTTTGGACAATCAATTGCATTATCTGACAAATTTGTTTATGTGGCCGCTCCAGACAGAGAAATACTTGTTAACAATGACAGTTCAACGAGAGAGGATGCAGGAGAAGTTTACATCTATGAAAAAACAAACACAATTGATTATTGGAACGTTGATGTTGAACAGCCTGATCTAATTAATCCATATCTTGTTAGGAAAACTTTCCTTTACACTAGAGGTAACAACAAACTTATTCAAGACATGCCGAGAATAGATCCTGTAAAAGATCTATTGTATACAACCGTCGAACAAAATATTAAATTTAAAGTGCCTTTTGATCCCGCTGATTATGCTTCTTGGAACGATGAACACATAGGTGAAATATGGTTAGATACCACACAACTTAAATTTTTATGGTATGAACAAGCAGATTATAATTTTAGACTAAACAACTGGGGTAAGGTGCATCCATCTGCCACAGTGTCAGTTAAGGAATGGGTGCGAAGTTTATTCACACCGGATCAATGGAATGCACAATCAGCAACATCTGATGGACAGCAGTCAGGTATAACAGGAACAGCAAACAGTGTATTTGGAACACAACAGGTGTTTGATGATAGGACAAACGGATTTGTTACATATTATTACTATTGGGTAGAAGCGCCTAGTGTGTTGCCTAACATAGAAACTAGATCAATCACAGCATTGCAAATTTTAAATGCAATAAAAGATCCAAAAACTCTAACAGAAAACTACACAGCTATTGTTGGTTCGGATGCTTTGTTATTATCTATACAGCCAAGTATTTTAACAAACAAAAATTTGTCTTTCAATCTTGAAAATACAACAGACACTGATTTTATTGAGCCTCATGTTGAATATCAATTGGTTGCTGAAGGTGATGATGATGTAACCATTAATAAAGATTTGATATCTAAAATGGAAGATTCATTGATAGGATTTGATCAATTTGGTAGATCTGTTCCTGATTTAAATTTCCCTGATGATATGCGATATGGTCTTGAAAATAGGCCTAGACAAACCATGTTTAAGGATAGAATTAGTGCTTTAGGTGCAATGGTGCAGTTCATAAACAATAGACTGCTACTCCAACCGTATGCAACACAAGTGGATTTAACATTGTTCAATTCAAAAGATGCAGTGCCGGATATTTTATTAGGAGAATATGATAGATCTGTCGACACTGAGATAGACGTAGAATATATAAACACCGAATCAATTACTGCTGGATACAAAGTTCTTGTTGAAACTGATAGTTTAGCACAAGGCTGGGCCATTTACGAATATGATGGAGAAATTTTTTCAAGAAGTAGAACACAAACATTCGACACGACAAGATATTGGTCATTAGCAGATTATTATGTCACTGGTTATTCATCATCCACAGTGCCTGATATAATTGTTGCAGATGAAAAAGCAAAAAAAGAACTTGAAACTCCAGCTACAGGATCTATTGTTAAAGTACGTTCTAGTTACAATGGTTCATTTAGATTGTATGAGAGAACTGCAACCGGATATACTGTTATTGGAATAGGAAATGGCACAATACAACTGTCTAGTGGTATATATGATCTTGCCAGTGTAAATGCAGGGTTCGGAGGAGACGCATATGACACAAAAGTCTATGATGAAGAAGCAGTTCAAGAACTTAGGAATATATTACAAGGGATTCAAAATTTTAATCAAAGTTCTGAATTTGATTATAATGAGTTATTTTTTACAGCTATTAAAGTAGCACTAGAACAAGATCCAGGTGTTGATTGGGTAATAAAATCTTCGTTCCTTAAGAAAAATAATATTATAGAAACAATTCCGACAGGTACAGAATTTGAACTAGATAACTCCGATAATGTAACAAAATATTTTAATGAAGTCCTGCCTTTCAAAACCAAAGTAAGGGATGATGTAAACAAATATGGAATACTAGATGTCAATGAAGGTGATTATACTGACTTTGATAATCCTACGTATTGGGATGAATCAGCAAGAGAATATATTAATCCCGAAGTTTTTGCTGGTGATTCAACATATTATACTGCTTATGAAAATTATCCGCACAAATTTTATTCCGAAAACTACAAATATTCTATTTCAACGATAGTTGTGGATAATGGTGGTGCCGGATACACTACTCCTCCTGATGTATCAGTGTCAGGCGGTGGCGGTAGTGGCACTGTGGCGAGAGCTGTGGTAATAGATGGAGCAGTTTCTTCAATTCAAGTTACAACTGCAGGTTCAGGATATTATGAAACTCCAACTGTTGTAATCAACGGTGGTGGCGGAGCAGTGACTACAGAGGCAAAAGCTCATGCAGTATTAACCAACCAAAAAATAAGGAAACTAAATGAAACAATTAAATTTGATAGAATAGCATCGAATCATGCACTGGCAGGCGGACCTGCTTCAATAAAAATTTGGACTAGAGACACTGTGTATTCTAAAGGTGACAATGTCAGATATGGTAATGAAATTTATCGAGTGAACAGTTCTTTCAAATCAGGAGCCACTTTTGAAGCAGATGTGTTACAAGATGATTCAACTGTGTCAGGTGATTCTAGCACAGTAACAAATTTACAGCCTTTAATACTTTGGAATGCCGCTGATAGAATACATGCTTACTATTCACCAACAACAGGGATGCCTGGTTTAATAGGAGATGGATCAACAGTTATCAACGCATACGCACAATTAATGACAGGGTTGGAATATCAAGGAGTTAGAATCCAATCTCCTTCATTTGCTACTGGTGAGGGATTTAGTCAAGCAAACTATGACATGACAAACTATGACACTAATACTGGGCAAAATATTTTATCAGCAGATGATTTGACTGATCTTGACACTGTAATTGACTCTAAAACATTCACAACAACACTTGGTACTAGGGCAGAAGATATCAACGTTGTTGGTGACGCTTTTATATCTGAATATTCTGCAAATGGGCCTGAAGAGTTACTGCCTGGTGGCGTGTACGACACCCTGGATTTAAAAGTGTTTACAAGAACGACCGATGGCGCAAGTATAATACAAAAAAGAAATCATTATGGCGATGGCTCAACAACAACATTTAGCATCCCTGAGCCAAAGGCGATAGACGGAGTAAGAGTGTTTGTCAACGATCAATTTAAAATACAATCAACTGATTACACAATTGATTATAAAAACAAAACAATAACATTTACGTCTGCACCTGCTTTGAACACTTTTATTAAAATAGTTTGTTTCCAAGTGTCTACAGATAATTTGTTAGCAAATATTACAAGAGAAGGTGATGGATTATCTACAGCATTTAACTTTGATATTACTCATAGATTAATCAAACAGACTTACGTCTTAGTAAACGGAGTAAAAACAGCAATTACTTTGTCAAGACAGGTTGGAAAACAAACTTCTACAGTAACATTTAGCAGTGCACCAGCCGACAATGCTGTGATTGATTTTTACTTCTTTGACTTAGACACAAGCACCAAAGCATTTTCAGAGGTTGAAACTACAGAGTACACAGTAGCAACTGATTCTTCAGAAACAACTTTAAGCCTTACTACACTACCTAGTAGTTTTGGTCCTTTCCATCATAAAGTTATCGTTGAGGGAGTTGCAGGCACAACAAGCACAAATAGGTACAGATTAAAACCACCACAAGTTAAATATTACACTGGTGACGCAACAACATCTATATTTTTGTTGCCTGATGAACCGCAAGGCAGTGAATTGGCTACTGTGGCCAACACAGAAGTTTATCTTAACGGTGTGTTACAATC
>MDTB01011372.1_pt1 | contig 15887 bp, 19 predicted proteins | sample 811161 | NCBI WGS metagenome assembly MDTB01 (sample SAMN05326650, study PRJNA326480) | marine metagenome | isolation source: seawater | place: Mediterranean Sea | collected 2009 | reverse complement strand
CAGGATTAAATAAGCTTTTTTCGGATTGTTCCACCTATCATTGTTTTTAGCCATAAATCTGACATTCTAGGAAGTAGACCTAATAAATTCAGATATAACAATTCCTCTATTATTATGTATTTTAAAGACAAATTTCTTTAATTTTTCTTTAAGAGTAACACCAAACTCTTTATCAATGATTTCCTGACATTTCTGGTAGCCCTCTTTACTATCATATTCAAAGACCATCGATATTCTGTGTTGTTCTTTATTCCATACTTTTGAGATAACGTGTCTTATTAAACCTGCTGCTGATAAGCGAGAATAAAGGTCTTCAGACCAGACTTCATCAAGAGATTTTAGAAATAATTCAAGTTCATTTTCACTTGTGAAATCCATAAATAAACTATTGAGGAATGCAGTTTCATCAGTATCTTTCATTGTGCTTTATAAGATAATTCAGGATTTAATATTCCAGTATCAACAGTTATTTTGCATGAAAACCTGTCTTCATAATCTTTATTGAAAGCCTTTAAATTAGGTAGGTTCTTTTGCATATTCTCTTGAGTATCGAAAGTGAAAATACCTAGTCCTTTATCAGGTGAAATATGAAAGGTTTGAAGTTCTAAAAGTCCCTTAAATTGTTTAGGGTCAAAAGTTTGTGCCATATGTTGATGACCTACATGCATTAATTTCGGATTTGAATATCTAACATTAGAAAAAATACAAAACATTCAAAACTCCTAAATTTTTAAGTTAGAAAATTAAATTTAAACATAACTTATTTTTAAAAACAATTAATAAAATCTTGAATTATCATGTTTGATTGAGACATAAAAAAATTTTGATTTTAAGATTTTTTTATTTTCTTAAGAAAGTTATGTTTGTTTCAGTAGATAGTTCTTTCTGATATTTATAGTTGTCTAAATTAAACTTCTTTAGATCATCAATTTCTTTAACTCTGTTTTCAATTATGTATCTAGCCATTTGCCCACGAGCTTTTTTAGCATAAAAACTTATTATCTTATTTCCTTCATCTCTTTTTTCCATGAAAACAGGAGTTATAACTCTTGTTTTTAAGGCAGACATGTCTACAGCCTGAAAATATTCTTGAGATGCACAATTTACAAGCACTTTAGAATTAGTTTTTTCAGAAAGTTCATTTATCGACAATGCAATTTTCTCACTCCAATAGTCGTATAGATTTTTTCCATAATTTGTTTTTAACTTGCTGCCCATTTCTAACCTATATGGTTCAATTTCATCCAGTGGCCTTAATAATCCATATAAGCCTGAAATTATTCTTAAGTGATTTTGAGCCCATTCTATATCAGCTCTACTTAATGTAGCTGCATTAAGTCCCTTATATGTGTCGCCAGCAAAAGTAAAAGCTGCAGGAAATGTTTTTTGTTTACCAAAAGATGCAAACCTCTCTGAATTTAATTCAGCCAAACTATCACTTAAACCCATTAATTTTTTTAATTCTGTTATTGATAATTTTTTAGCTACGGAAGCTAATTCAATTGCATGTTTTGAGAATTGTGGTTTTGATGGAAGCACATTATTTGATAGAGTAGTATTTAGTTTTTTTGCAGGTGATATAACTACTAACATTCAAATTTCCTTTATTTGTTTGGCTACCATTAATTTAAAAGTTTTAGATTTAAAAAATCAATAAAATTGAATTAAAATAATTTTAATATTCATGATTTAAAGAGTGTATTTGAAAATTAATATATATTTTAAAATACATCTTATAAAATAATATCAAAACAGCAAATTTCAATATTTATCTTTGCATATCTATAATGAATAAATGATAATTTTTTTTTTATTTTTTATTACCACCTATATTTTAAACAATTTTGAAAGGTATTTTAAATGAAAAAAATCTTAATTTTATTTTCAACAATTATAACATTATTTTCTGGTTTTGCCTTCGCTGGTGGACACAAACATGATATCGTAGACACAGCTGTGAAAGCTGGTAATTTCAATACTTTAGTAGCAGCAGTTCAAGCAGGAGAACTAGTTGAAACTCTAAAAGGTAAAGGTCCATTTACAGTTTTTGCACCTACAGACGAAGCATTTGCAAAATTAGATAAAGATACATTAGAAAGTCTTTTAAAGCCAGAAAATAAAGACCAACTTGTAGCTATTTTAACATACCATGTTGTTGCTGGAAAAGTGATGTCAACAGATATTTCTGGCGATATGCAACCATCGACAGTTAACGGTTCAACTTTAAACATTACCTTAAAAAATGGTAAAGTCATGATCAATGATGCAACTGTTATATCTGCTGATATCGATGCTGATAATGGTGTTATTCATGTTATTGATAAAGTATTAATACCATAAAAACACAAGTAAATATGAGTATGAAGACAATCATACTCATATTTTGAATTTAAATAATTTATTGAAAAATATAATATTTAAGACAAAATTTATTTTTTCTAAAGACAGATCACTAAAATTATAATCTTTACACTCTTATTATAACTCAATATTCGAAATTATTGAAGAAAATGACAATATTGAAAACCTTACTGAAGGAGAAAAGTTTTATAGAGTTTGGAAAGATGGAGAATTTCAACTTTTTGAGGTTCCAATAGTTCAAAAAGATGGGTCTATTATTCTCCCTAAAGATACTCTGTCTGATGTTTCCGAAGAGGTAGAAAGCAATATTGATATTAAAAGGACAGATTATAAAAAATGGGATAAATTTTGGAATAATCACTCAGTTACTCAATATATAATAAAAGGTGGTTTTGAGATAATTGATGAAAAATAATAATAAAAAATTTGATTGCATCAATTTTTATATATCTGGGTTTTAAAAATATATAGATATTTTAATAGTTTCTATTATTAAATTAATTAGGTTCTTGTTTTATGGATTATTTCATTAAATTATAATTAGTAAATAAATTAAATGTTATAATAAAATGGAAATAGATGAAAAAGAATGGTTAAGACGTGAAAATCATTTTCTCAGAGAGCAAATTAAACAACTTAATGACGAGATAAAAAATTATCAAAAATATATTGAAGAAATCTTAAAAAAATTAGAAAAATATGAACGTGACTAAGATTTATCAAATACTTTTTCAGGATTAGGGACAAAAAGATATTTAATTTGTCTATATTTTTAAAAATTAAAATCTAATTAAAAACTACCATTTTAAAAAAACGAATATAAGCAATTACAAAATTAAAATTTGATTTTAAAATATTTTTATATATATATATTTTGCTAATCACAGATTTGTTAGGGCTGAGCTACCCAATTTATTCTAATAAATTAATTTGTGATTAGCCCCATTTTTGTAAATTTGATATTATTTTCTTTTTTTTGAATTAACTTTTTTAATATGGCATCAACAAAAATTATTCTTTTGTTAGCGTCAATACGTGTTCTTTTCTGGTTTTGGATTGGTCTCAAAGGAATTATTTCAAGACAAATTAAATCACCCTATTTATTAATTTTATTTTTTTGTATCAGCATTATAATTGCCATTGCAAAAAGTTATGAAATGAGCACTCAAAACAATGCCTTTTTTTATGTCACTACTTTTGAAATTTTTACTCTTGCAGGCATTTATCTTTTTTTGAAATTAGAAAATTTTTGGGAAAAAATAGATAATATATTTGATGAAGATACAATTTTATCTGTATCACAAAAACGTTTTAGAGGGTCTGTTTTAATAAGAAAAATAATTAGTTTTGTTGGTATAAGGAATATCAGTAAAATTTTTTCAACTTTAAGTTTCTTGGTTGCAACTACTACTTTTATATATATAACACTTTACATGCACGTTAGTTGAAATGGCTAATATATAATTAAAACTTTAACAAAAATATACTATTCAAATTATAAACTATAAAAGTTAATTGAGTTATTTGTCTTTATTTAAAAATTTGAATAAAAACTCTAATGTTTCAACAGGAGACTCCTCAGGAATATAGTGTCCACAAGGTAAGCCTCTGCCTTTAACATTTGTTGCATATTCTTTCCAGACATCAATAACATTATAATTACTCCCAACAAATCCATATTCTCCCCACATAACATAAATTGGATTTTTTATCTTTTTTCCATAATCATCTTTATCATGTTCCAAGTCTATCGTAAAAGAAGCTCTATAATCTTCACAACTTGCATGAATTGTCTCTTTTTTTGAAAAACATCTTAAATATTCATTAAATACTTGTTTAGGAATAAATTCTTTATTTTTTCCCCAAGCTTTAATTTTTTTTCTTAAATAATATTCAGGATTACCTCCAATTAGTCGTTCTGGGAAGTCATATGGTTGTGTTAAAAAAAACCAATGGTAATAGTTATAAGCAAAATTCTTATCTGCGGTATTATACATTGTAAGAGTTGGTACTATATCCATAAAAACTGCTTTTTTAACAGAGTTTTGATTGTCAATCATCATTCTATGTAATACTCGAGCTCCTCTGTCATGGCCTACTGCATAGAACTTTTCAAATCCTAGTGCTTTCATGACTTCTACCTGATCCAAAGCCATTCTTTTTTTTGAATATACAATGTGACTATTGTCAGTTTCTGGTTTGCTGCTGTCACCATATCCACGCAAATCAGTAACTATAACTGTAAATTCCTTAGATAACTGAGGAGCAATTTTATGCCACATTAGGTGAGTTTGTGGATATCCATGCATTAATAAAATAGGGGGACCAGCACCTCCAATTTTTGTGTTTATTAAAGCATCAGTAGTCTTAATTTTTTTACTTATAAAATTTTTTAACATAACTTGAAAATTAATTTTTATATAAATAACTTAAAATTTTAGCATTTTAAATTTGAATTTTAAACAAAAAGTAATTTTTCTCTAGATTAGAAAAATTAATAATGTGATAATTTATAATGAACTTTAAATCTATATTTTTATTACTTTTGGTTTTTCAATCTTCTTTGGTATTTGGTGAGCCTAATGTTTTAAAATGTACTAACAACTGTGGAATTTCTGACTTAAATAATATTTACAGCTTTCAAGCTAGAATTGCTATGGGCCCTGATATGTGGGGGGGGAAATGTTACATTTATTGAGAATGATATTATTCTGTCACAGGGGCATATTTTAGGTTATTACCCAGAAGAGAAAAATAGTATCCCTAGATGTGGTTCAGATGCATCATCAAATCCTGCAGCTGATTGGTTAAATAATATGAATGATATGTATGTTGTTGCGGGAAAAGATTATCCCATTAAGAAAATAATTGTTGCTAAAGTCCTAGATATTTCCATACGAGCTACTGGTTATCCACCAGGATACGATATAATGATTGCTCACGTTGATCGCTTTTGTGATAAATGTAATTCTAAAATTAATATTAAACCTATTCCTATAGCTTCAAAAATACCTCCTATTAATACGGGTGCCTTGCATATTTTCATTCCTGGAGAAGACCGTGAAAGTCACGGAAACGGTATACGTATAGATGATCATTTATTAAATGGAGAAATTTGGGGTTCAAAAAATAACTCTTGCACAAGGCAAAGTATTAAGCATGACGGTATAACTAATCCACCTATGGTATTTGATACTTCTGGCAGTCCTGTCATTTATAAAGAATGTGGTAAATACGCTGTTCATGGGTTACACGGTAATGGGATGGATTTTGATGGTTATATGTATGAACAATTGCAATTGCTTCAAACTCAAAAAAAATGGATACAGAGCGAAATATATCGTTGGACCAACAGAAAAGATATGCTAGACGCTTGTTCTTTGTCTGGCAGAAAGTCTTTTTTGTCTGGGGAAGACTTCGAAATAGAACAACTTGACTGTGGAAAAACTATTTTGAATCACGTACAACCTGTTTCTTGTAAACTGATTAATCAAAGTAAAGCCCATAAATTACCTAATTTTTAGCATCAGTTGTCTTAATTTTTAAAATTTATTTAAATTTTCAAAAATATTTCACTTATTGGCCAAGATTGAATTTAAATCATTTTGTTTGAAAGTGTAAGTTTTATTGGTCTCTATGTCATTAAATTGAACTTCTTCTCCATTGGTCCATTTTATGGATATTTTTATATTTTTTTCATTCTTCCTAATCCCAAAGTGTGCTACTGGCTCCATTTGACATAAGTAACCTGAACCAGCATCAATAGTTTTTGAATGAGTTCTTAGATTTGATTTTAAAGTGACAGTTGCACCTCTAGCAGGAGCACCAAAATGGTTAAGGGGCTTTATTCTTAAAAATTTATTTGTCCCATCAATATTTGCTTTAAAAATTTCAATCGGTTGTTCTTTGCTCTCACCATGTGCTATCAACAGTTCTAGAATACCGTCATTGTCTATATCTGCAATGGCTGCTCCTGTTCCATATCCACGTGGCAGTCTTCCAATTTCAAATGGAATTCTTTGCAAAATGCCATTATCTAATATTTTATAAAGTCTATTTGCTTGACCAATATTATTGACAAAAATTTCATCATAACCATCATTATCAAAATCAGCAGATATTACGGTTCTAACTCTAGACCGAATATTAAATGGTTCTTCACTAATATCTTCGAACTTTTTATCGTTTAACACGTAAATTCTGTGATTGCTTTCCCAATTCCCAGTAATAATATCTAACCTACCTCTGTATAAAACATCAGATAGTGCTGTTCCGCGGCCATTTTCAAATATGTCTTCGATATCGTATGCTTCGGCAACATTTTCAAATTGACCACTTTTGTTTAAATATAGAAAATTGGCGTCTCTTTCATTTGCTGCAAAAATATCCATGTTATCAGATATTATGTGGCCGGCTACAACGGCTCTTCCACCAGTAACTCTGTCTATATTTAAAAAAGGAGCAATGTCTTTAATTTTATTTTCTTTAAACTCATAAAATCTTGTCGGCCCTCCGTAATTAGCTACATAGATTGCATAATTACCTTCGCCTAATCTATCAACGCAAACAACTGATCTACCAGCAGTGAAGTTCAATTCACCTGGGTCAGCATTATTTTCGAATAAATCTTTTATTTCAGAGTTATTATATTTTAATAAACGATCAGAATATTTTTTTTTGCCGCTATAGGTATCTGTATTTAAAAAGTATAACTCTTCATGACCGTCACCGTCCATATCACATGCTGCTATTCCTATAGTTGAGCTGGTAGGATCGTTAAACAATGGGTCGTTGATTATATTCTTTAATTTTCCTTCTTCAAATGAAAGTGCTAAATTTGGATATTTAAAGCCAGTTACAATAAATTCATACTGCCCATCCTGATTAAAGTCACTAACGCCTACCCCATAGCTTAACCTTGGATTGCTGTCTGGAAGTATATCACTTATGTTTTTAAAAAATTCAGCATTTGTTTGGTATGAATAAAATATCAGAAATGGGAGGAATAATATAAAAAATCTATATGTTGTATGTTTCAGTATAATCATAGTTATTTTTAATTTTAAAAATTATTTTATGATGGCTATATGGTTGATTTACTCAAATTTTCAATTAAATAGGTTAATATTTTTATTAGGATGAAATTTTTATATGTTTAAATTGTCCCTGTTTTACAAAGTTTTACTTATTTTTATCCTTCCTATTACATTCACTATTAATAAATCCTTTGCCTCTGATATTCAGTCTTATAATAAACTGGTTGAAGAATGGCCTAAAATCTTTCCGGATGGCAATAGAAATGCGGCTAGTCCAAGGTTTTTCAAATATTTAATTGATCAAGATTTAACCTATTTAGAATTTTTGAATTATAATACACTTTTCTGCCCTGTATCAGGGTCTTTGATTAGGCCTGGCACGCGGCCAACATTTATTTTTATAAATAAAGTTGCTTCTGATGAGAGAGTATGTGGATATTTCTATCAATGTTGTTGGCCATGTATATGTGATGTTATGAAATATGCCGAAGCAAAAAAAATTAATTTATCATTTAAAGACGGTCCAAAAAAAATCACTGCATTAGTGATTGATAATCCTTGTGAAAAAAAACAGTTTCCAGAAGAAATAAATCGAAATTACTTTTGTGATGGTAACAAGCCTAATAAGGATAAAGTTTATGAAATAGACGATAAAATTGTTATTGGAATTTTACATAAACCATCTATTTGTAATAACACTAAAATGTCATTTGTGAATAATCATCCCATTACTGGAAAGCAATGCTTAATAAGAAATTCAACTCCAATAAATGAATTAAACTCAGGAATGGGGGATATATTTATAAGGTTGGCAAAGTAATATATTTTAAATTAAAATTATAATTAAATTTCTGGAAGACAATTGCATAACTGAAAAAGGACCTTTGAATGGAGGATACAAAAAAACAACAAGAAGACTTTATGAAAGAAATGTGGGACAATTACAAAGTCACTAATGATATAGAATATCTTGCTAGAGCCTCTGAAGAAGCACCATTTTTTGGCCAAAGTGAAATGTCATTAGAAATAGCAACAAAATTAAGACAACTTAAAAGTAAAATTTATTTAAAATAAATACTCAGAAAATTAAAACTGAATTAAAAATAGCAAATTTAAACTAAGAGAAAAATATGTTAAAAATTTTTAAAAGGTTAAAACTTAATAAAGAAAAAAAATTAAGACTTATTCAACTAAAAAAAAATCCATATAAAAGAGTTGATAGTGATAAAATGTCTGATATCGAAAAGATGGACAAAGGCTTTAATGGTAAAACATTCGTTATAAATGGCATAGAAATAGATTTTTAATGCATCCTCTGTAAATTTAAAAAATTATCAATGTTAGATATTAATGAAATATTGGAAAAATTCAAAAAAAATAGGTTTGTATTAAAGGCACTTCAAAATCCACGTTCACCAAGCAGTGTTTTAAATTATATGTGTTCTGGTGATACAAATGACCCTTTAGTAAAAAAAAGTTTAAATAACATTAATATTGTAAGTCCCCTTCTTGTTATTTGGTTTCAAAGTGGCCAATCCTTAGACAAGTTATGTAAGCCATTTATACCCACAGTAAGAGAGCTAAAATCTAAACCAAAAACTTTAATTGGTAATGAGTGGGACAGCATAGATGGTAAAATAGCAAAAGTTTTATTAGCTGATCAACTCTCTCGATCATGCTTTAGGGGTACATTAGAAGCTTTTGCATATGATGAAATAGCACGAGATTTAGTTCATGAGCTATTTAATAAAAAAAATAGAAATGAAACTCTTAAAAAACCTGCTGCAATTCTTTACTTGCTGCCATGGGCTTTAGCACATTCAGAAAATATTAAAGACTTAGAGAGTGCCTTAAGTATAATCGAATTGACTGTAAAAGCTTATCCTGAATTTACTTTGTTTGAAGGGCGTAATAAACAAGCAGTCTATCAACACCAACAGGTTTTAGAAAAATTTGGCCGATATCCACAAAGAAATAACGCTTTAGGTAGAGCAAGTACTGTCCAGGAAAAAAAATGGCTTGATGATAAAGCCAATCTTCCAATATGGGCAGGAGGAAAATTACCTATTGATAAAGATATAAAGTAAAAAATATTTATAAATTAAATAAATGGGTAAAGATTTGCACCAAGTAGATAATGTATAATAATAAAAACAGTATAGATTACTGCGGTTAATCCAATAAGATAAATATCACCTCTTAAGCTACCATCAAATTTTTCATGCTGATATTTGTTTCTTTCTAGCAAAAATATTTCTAAAACAGCCCATAATCCTAATGAACCGAAAAGAATAAAAGCCATAAGTGTTCCATTAATTAATAAATGAGCAATTGACCAAACTATCAAGCCAGACAGCATACCATGTTTAATGTATTTTTGTAATCTATTTATGTGACCAAAATGAGGTTTCCCAACATTCATTAAAAGAAGTGAAAACACCATCATAAGATGAGTTATAGCAGTAAGCCATGGAGGTGAGTAATAAAGATATATATCAAATTCATTAATATAATAACCAATAGTTACTAGAATAAACCCACTCAAAAGAGTAATGCCTATTATGCCTTTGGCTCTGTTTTCACCCAGCTTTTGATCTAAAAATATTCTACCATCAGGAAGTAATCTTCTAAACATATGACCAGATGTAAATATTATAATACCAAGAATTATTAACCACATATGCTACCTCAATTGTATATTCATTTAACTTAATATATTATGTGTTTTCAATAAATAATCTATTAAAAATTTATCCAAAATATTTAAACAATTGTTCATTAACGAACTTTAAATCTTTTTATATCAGATAAAACTTCAGACATATTCTCATAAAATTTAGTCATATCAAATCCATTCTTTAAATATAATTTTTACAATACATCTTATTTTTAATAATATAATTTAAATTTCATTAAAAATTAAATTATATGATAAAAAATTCACAAATTTATGATACAGCTATTTCATTAATGTCTAAGGCTGCAATAGAAATACCTGATGATTATTTAAAAGGCCTAAAAAAAGCCTCTCAAGAAGAAGATGGTGATTTATCAAACTTCGTTTTGGAGGCAATGCTAGAAAACTATGAAGCCGCTAAGGAAGATAATAGGGCTATGTGTGGTGATACTGGTTGTCCTAGGTGGTATGTAAAATTAGGCAATGAAGCAAAAATAGAAGGCGGTCCTGTTTCTTTAGAAACAACCCTAAGGAAGGCAACTGCAGATGCCACGGTTAAAATACCTCTGCGCCCTAATCGCGTGCACCCTTTATGGAGAACAGATTATGACAATAACGTAGGTATAGGTGCTCCTGAAATAGAATATGCTTTTGAACCTGACGGTGACTGGATCGACCTTATTACAGTTCACAAAGGTGGTTTGTTTGGCACTGATTATAGAATGCTTTTTCCGAGCGATGGTATAGAAGGAATAAAAAAATTTTTTCTTGATACGATTGTCGCTTTTGGAAAACGAGGCCTTGCCTGCCAGCCTGCAATAATTGGAATAGGCCTAGGGGGATCTAAGGACACTTGCATGGTATTGGGTAAAAGGGCTGCATGTTTGAGGATCGTTGGAGATAAGAACCCAGATCCAAAAATCTCAATGTTAGAAGAAGAGTTAAAAGATCTAGGAAACAGTATAGGTATGGGCGCAATGGGATTTGTTGGAAAATCAATGGTAATAGATTGCAACATTGAGGTTGGATACTGTCATACTGGAGGAATGCAAATGAGTGTTCATGCTTTCTGTCTTTCATCAAGAAGAGCAGTGGCTCGCATTCATGGAGATGGAAAAATCACCTACAGAAATAACCCTGACTGGTTTACAGATTTTCAAAGAAGAGAAACAGTTGAATGGCAAGTATAAAAAAAGTTTTTTTAAATACAAACCCAACTAAAGACGAAATCAAAAACATTAATATTGGTGACATCGTATATTTGAATGGAAGTATATACACAGCAAGAGAAGGTATTTATAAAAAGGTATTAGAGGAACACGCAGATTTGCCACTAGAACTACCAAAAGAAAGTGCAACAAATTTTCACTGCTCACCAGCAGCTGTACAAAATGAAAATGGAGATTTTAATCTTGGTGCTGTCACCGCAACCGCATCTTTTAGATTTTCAAGATGGATTGGCGATTGGTTAAAAATATCAGGTGCAAAATTAATTATTGGAAAAGGTGGAATGAGTATAGAGGATTATAAACAAAAATTTGTACCATGTGGTGCAATTTATCTTACCACTGTTGGTTATGGAACGGGTGCTTTATTAGGTAGGGGTGTTAAAAAAGTAAGGAATCTTTATTGGAAGAAGGAACTTGGGCTTGCACAGGCCATGTGGCTAATAGATGTTGAAAATTTTGGTCCTTTTATTGCTGAAAGTGATATTTTAGGCAACAGTTTGTTTGAAAGGGAAAACAAAAAGATTTCACAAAAAATCACTAAAGCATACGAAGGAACAAGGCCTGCTGTTTTGAAAAGGTTTGGTGAAACAAGCAACCCAGAAGATGAACTAATTTAAATCAGATACACTTAACTAATATTAATAACTATAAAAAGTTATTTCATCTCGAATAAGTTTTGCCAAAAGGCTGTAGCCTATTGAGTTCATATGTAAAGGATCACTATCATAAAAAATATCAGATGGTTTGTTCTTTTTATCTACCATCAACGAAAATAGATCTATGTATTTCCATTGCTTATTTTTTAAAATAATATCATTAATGCCTTTATTAGTCTTTATGATATTTTTTTGAAACCCTGATCTGAAAGGGCTGGGCTTGATTGAAATAAAATAACATTTTGTTTGTGGAAGCTTTTCATGAACCTGGTCTACAAAAAGATTAAATTCTTCAATAACTTCTGTTGAGGATTTTCCATTTCCAATATCGTTGTCTCCTGCATAAAGAAAAATCATATTTGGATTTTTTGGTAGAACCAATCGATCAAAGAAAAATCTACAAGCTTGTAATGTTGAACCTCCAAAACCTAAATTACTCAAATTGTTTGCAGAGAGGTCACCTTGAGGATCTTTCCAAAGCCTGAAAGTTGAGCTGCCATATAAAACAATATTTTTTTGATCATTCGTATTTCTAACACTTTTGATTTCTAACTCTCTTACATCAGCTTCAAATTCTTTTTCAACAGGGCTTAAAAATCCTATATTGGTTATGTATTCTTTTTTATTTTCAAGGGTGATATTATCAATTTCTTTTGAAAGGTCTATTGCCTCCTCAACATACTTCCTGAATGTTCTTCTGTACTCTGATAAAAATTGCATGAGTGCTTTTTCGTCATTAACGTCAACATGGTCACCAATAAAAAAACCCTTTTTAATAACAGCTGAATAGACAGTTTTAGAAATAGGACTATCAAAATTCGCAAGTGCAATTGGAACTATCAACGGATTTGGTTGTAGTTGATTTGCCAATAAGAATGCACCAACCTTAAATGGTCCTGGAGATTTTTCAGTCTTGTTATCAGGGGTTTCTGAAGTTCCTTCAGGTGCAATTGCTAAAGGTCTCCCTTCATCAAATGCCTTCTGTGCATCTACAAAAAAACTTTTTTTGCGTTGCTTTTTTTCAGAAGGGGTTTCTTCTAATTTATCAGATTCGGGAGTATGAACAACTATATTAGATAGCCTTGAGTAATATTCACTGCGCCAATATTCAGTTTTTCTGCTTGCCCTGACAATACGTTGTCCTCCATCACCATATTTAGGAAATAATATTTTTGCGCTTACAAAATGACTATCTATTGAGAAGGAATGACCATTAGCTAACATATTACTTTCAACAGCTGCTAAGTGGTTATAAATAAAAATTGTTCTTCTTTCTTTAGGAAGATTTTCATAGCCTTTAACAATATAAGGAACTTGATCAAACGCTCTTGTAAAATCTGCATTTGATAGCCTTAACAAATAATTAGGATCTTGATTAGTTTTTGCTTTAACTACTCTATTATAAATTATATTGAGCTGTTTAAAAAAACGAGTTTCACGTTCTAACCCGTCGAAAGCATCCATAGCAAGACCTGCTATCGAGCGTTCAGTGTCATTACCTTTGAAGCCAGCCTCATAAATGCAATTGATTGCAAACTCTCTTAAAAAACGATTATTGATCGATTGCTCAGCCTGATAAAGCTTTGAATCAACTGGTATTTTTGAGCCGTTGTGTTTTAGTAAATTAGATAAAAGATTTTTTTCATCACCTTCAATGTAATGTGTAAGCCCTGTTGCTGACTGTCTAAATTTTTCAATTTGCCAAATTTGTCTTTTTAAAATCAAGAGAGCTAATTTTGAATTATTTTTAAATAAACGCCTAAAAGACAAATTACTTAAAACTAACATTTTTGTGTCACGAGTTGCTTTGATGGTATATGGATATTTGAGTTTTGATTGCCCATTAGTATATGAAAGAGCAATTCCTGAACGAACTATTGTTCTAGATTTTTTAACTAACTTTTTTTTATGAATTGTTGAAAAGCTAGCTTCTACTCTCCCTGAGAGTAATATAAATAAACCTTTTGAATCATTATTTTCAATTGCAACTTTTTCATCTCTTGAAAATTGACGAATAACAAAAAACTTTAAAAATTCATTCAAGTCCTTGATTGTCATCGATGAAAAAAAAGCACTATCCTTTATTGAAGTAAGCTCTTCTTTGTTTGCGAGATATTTTATTCCCTTTTCTTCTTTAACTTTAGAATATTGGATATTTTTGTCTAAGCCTCGTGATGCTCTCAGTAGTTCTGTCGATCTCGATAATAAAAGGGTGTAAAACTTAGCACCTAAAGTTGCATCTAGCTCATAAAGATTATTCATGTCTTTGAGTTCTAAACTGAGAATAAAGCTATTTTTTTCAATGATAATATTAGACGCGTATCTTCCAGGTGCATTTAGTCCTGATATACCTAAGGGTACATATGGAGACCTTATTACAGCTATTTCTTGTTCTCTATTTTGATTTAATACTGTAAAAGTTGCTTTACCGTTTATAAGAAAATAAAGTTTATCAGCTAAGGCATTTTGAAAAATAATAGTCTCATTTTTTTTAAAATTTGCAAAATGGCAAATTTTTTCTAATTTTTTTATTTCTTCTTTTGAGAACAATAAATCTAGTTTGTTTAGATTACATGCTGATTTAAAAAATTCAGAAGCTTTCATTAAGACCTATTATCTTTTGTAAATGTGCTTAAATTTCACTTTAAAATTTACTTTTATTAAATTCGTAAGACCAATCTAGCCAAGGTAATAATTTGGAAACATTTTCATTCTCAACAGTTGAACCGCCCCAAATCCTTATTCCTAGCGGTGCTGTTTTGTATGAATTAAAGTCAAATCCTGCTCCGTTTTCTTCAACTGAACTATAAAAATTTGTCATAAATTTAATTTTTAACTCTTCAGTAAGATCAATGAACCATTTATCTTTTGGAATTATACAAATCGATGTACAAGAAAGTGTGTCTGGTTCCTGAGCTAGAAACTCAAAATTTTCACTTTTTTCAATCCAACTTTTAACAATAGATAAATTTTTTTCTGAAATATTTACAAGCTCTTTTAATCCTCCAATTCCAATTGCCCAGTTTAAAGAGTTTAACACATCTTCAACACATAATAATGATGGAGTATTTATTGTCACTCCTTCAAAAAGAGCTTTATTTAACTTCCCTTTTTCAGCCATTCTAAAGACTTTTGGAATAGGCCATTTTGGAGTATATTTTTCTAATCTGTCTATAGCTCGTGGCGAGAGAATTATCATGCCATGTGCTGCTTCACTACCTAAAACTTTTTGCCAAGAATAGGTTGTAACATCTAATTTTGGCCAATCTAAATACATGGAAAATGCAGCAGATGTCGCATCACAAATAGTTAATCCTTCTCTACTATTACTAATCCAGCTTGCATCTTTAATTCGAACACCTGAAGTAGTACCATTCCAAGTAAAGATAATATCATTATTTGGATCACTATTACTAAAGTCAGGAAGTACGCCATAATTAGCGCTAATATCTTTGAAACTTTTAAGTGGTAATTGCTCAAGAACATCTATTGTCCAATCACGACCAAAATTTTCCCAAGAATAAACTTCTACATCTCTTGGCCCTAACATTGACCACATTGCCATTTCAACCGCTCCTGTGTCTGAGCCTGGAACAATACCAATCAAATAATCATCAGGAATCTCAAGTAACTTTTTAGATTTATCTATTACTTCTTTTAATTTACTTTTACTTATTTCTGATCTGTGTGATCTTGAGAAAGCACCATTTTTAAGATTGTTTAAAGACCATCCTGGGGGCTTTGCACAAGGTCCCGAAGAAAAGTATGGGTAACTTGGTTTTATACTTGGTTTATCCATTCCAAAATCCTTATATGAAAATCATTAATTTACTTATGCAAGAACTACAATTTTTAATTGCTATTAAAACAAATCAAATTTTTTTACTTATTTAAAAATGAATATATATTTTATAAAAATCAAATAATT
>MDTB01125004.1_pt1 | contig 15888 bp, 22 predicted proteins | sample 811161 | NCBI WGS metagenome assembly MDTB01 (sample SAMN05326650, study PRJNA326480) | marine metagenome | isolation source: seawater | place: Mediterranean Sea | collected 2009 | reverse complement strand
CTAAATGACTGATGAAACTCAGGTACTGGAAAACACTACCACAGCAGATGCTGAAACAGTGGTAAATGAAGAAGTTAAGGAAGTTAAAGATTCTAAAAACTTCTCTCAAGAACAATTAGATAAAATTGTTGAAGATAGGTTGAGAAAACAGCGATCAGCCTTAGAAAGAAAATATGCTGGGGTCGATGTAAGCAAATATAACGAATTAATAGAAGCTGAAGAGACCAAACAACTGGAGGCCAGAAAGGCTAAAGGCGAATTTGAGGCAATCCTCAAAGAGACTGTCACTAAGAAAGACAGTGAACTTCATGCTGTAAAGCAGGAGTTACACAAAGTCAAAGTTGATGGTGCTGTTATAAATGCCGCTAGCCGGTATAAGGCAATCAATCCAGAGCAAGTAACAAAGTTATTACAAGATCAAGTTAGATTGAGTGATACTGGTGAAGCTGAAGTGATTGATGCTAGTACTGGACAAGTTAGGTATAATGACAAAGGTGAACCTTTAGAAATTTCTGAACTAGTGGAAGACTTTATGAAAAGTAATCCACATTTCGCATCCGCTACTCCCGGAGGCACTGACAGTAGAAGTAATATAACTTCTAATACTGTGGACAAGGTTGATTTAGCAAGTCTAGATATGAACAATCCTGAACACAGAAAAATATACGGTGAAGCCAAGAGATTGGGTAAACTGTAATTAACTTAAAAGCCAAAAGGAGATAACATTATGGCAAATTCAGCATACGGATCAGGATTAAATCTTGATGCAATGGTGGTACCTGTAAAAGCGGCAACAGTATATGCGGCTCACGAAAACAGTTTGTACCTTCCAGGTGCTATTGTACCAAAAATCGAAGTACCAGCTGGTTCAAACTCAGCTCAGGTACCTTTAATGGGTTCTGTAACTGCTACAACTATTACTAGTGAAGCGGCTCCAGGAACAGACTTTGAAACTGTATTACCTTCAGATACAAAGAAAACAATTAACTTATCATTACATGCGGCTCGTACTGTCCTAAGAGACTTAGGTGGTATTGACACAGCTGACATGGGTAGAATTATGGGTAATGCTATTGCTACAGCAGTAGACAAAGAAATTACTTCAAAATTCGTAGGAATGACAGAACAAGAGATTACTGCTGGTAACTTAGACACAGATGAGATTTTCTCTGCTGTTGCTACTATCCGTGGTAATGGTGAAGGCGGACAATTATTTGGTATCGTATCAACAGATGCTTATGCAAACTTGATGACATCAATTGGTTCTAACTCTTTCGCTGGTGGCGAATTCCAAAATACAGCTATGAGAAATGGCTTCTTTGGTACAATCGCTGGTGTACAATGTTTTGTATCTTCATACTTAAACAACACAGTTTTAGGTTCAGCAGTGAATCCTAAAATGGCAATCTTCTCAGGCGATGCTATGAGAATGGCTGCACAAGGTGGTGTTTCTGTAGAAGTAGCAAGAAGACCAGAAGCAGTTGGTTTTGATGTTGTAGCTTCTATGGCACAAGGTGCTATATTGGTTGATGCATCTCGTTCAGTGATAATCATTGATCAATCCTAATAATTAGGATAATAGTTTTTGTGTGAGGGGAATTATCCCCTCATACAGTACAAAGACTTATAGGAGAAACCAATGGCATTGTTTACAGAAGCAGATATAGTAGAATTAGTTCCAGACATACTTGAGTATGGCATTCAGGACTTCAGTGATGATATTGCTAGAACCGAGGAGGATATTTTTAGGTTACTAAGAATACGATGGTGGCAACCAGTTGCTAGTCCAGGTGATGTAATGGATAATAATTTACTAGATCCTGCACAACTAAAAAGGTCTTGTGTTTACTACTCACTTGCTTATTATATTTTCCCTAAACTATCTAAATTTGAAGTCGATGGCGACAGATTTACAAGCATGATGGAATACTACAAAGCTAGATTTGACGAAGAGTTTGATTTAGCAATTAGAGAATTACATTATGACTTTGATAGTTCAGGAACATTTGAAAGCACAGAGACAGTACACAATGAACGAAGAAGGTTAGTTAGATAATGAGTATTAGAAATAGTATAGCAGAAAATATTGTAGATGTACTACGAGATGCTACAGACCCACAGTTTGTATTAGTTACTAGGGCACCTATTGATCCTGGTAGACTATCTAATGCTCAATATCCTTGTGTATATGTTCAAACACTTGATGAAAGTAGAGAAGATGACACAATGGGTACAACAACAAGTACAACACTAAGACAAGCAACATTGAATGTTGGTCTTAATTGTTTTGTAAGAACAAGTCCGGAGATGCTCGACAAAGCTCGTAATGATGTGATTGAAAGAGTAGAGGAGGCACTTGATGCTGACAGAACAAGAGGTGGAGTGGCTTGGGATACACAGCTAATCTCTGTAACAGTAGGCAATGAACTTATTGAAGAAACTATAGGTCAAGTACAATTAACTATTCAAGTATTATACAAATACACAACAGGGAGTGCATAATGGGAATCGACAGAAACCTAGAAAAGAAGCAACAGGGAGCAACACCTAAAACTGATTCAGGAAAGGTTAAGTTGAAACCTGTTAAACAAACAATCCAAAAAGAGATAGAGTCTGTTGAAGCAGAATCTAAATCTTCAACATCAGATAAAGGAGACCAATAATGGCGACATATACAGGTAAAGCAGGTGTCTTAAAAGTTCATGATGGAAGTTCGCTTAAAGCAGTGGCTGAGATCAGAAGTTTCACAATGGATGCTACAATGGACACTATTGAAAATACGGCTATGGGTGCTACTAATAACAGTAGATCCTATGTAGCTGGTTTAGAAACAGCTACTTTTACAGCTGAAATTCTATATGCGGCACAGGAGAATTCAACTAATTCAGATACTATTCCAGCATTGAGATTAGGATCAGAAGCAGTTGCTTTCGAGATGTACCCAAGTGGTACTACACAAAGTGCTACACCAGTTAACACAGTAATTTCAGGTAATTGTATTATTACAGGTTACTCTATATCATCAAGTTTTGATGACATGGTAACTGCTACAATTTCTGCACAAGTTACTGGCGATTTAGCATACGGTGATGCTTAATTAACATGATTCAGCTTCGAGTTAGTTCTGTTGGCAAGACATCTAAAGCAATGAAGAAGTTTGTTGCTGATGAGATAGATCTGTTTACAGATGATCTCTTGAAGAATTTAAAAAGTAACAGGCCTGCTAAACCAGGTACTGGTAAAACACCTTTTAAGTCTGGCAGAGCTAGTCGAGGCTGGAACAAGCAAAACAACACAGTAAAAAATACTGTACCTTACATTAATAGATTAGAAGAAGGATACAGTAGACAACAAGCTCCAAGAGGGTTTGTAAAACAATCAATCAACAAGACTATTAGACAAAGTCAAAGGAGAAACAAATGAGTGTATTAGATAATGCCAAAAAACATTTTGGTGACAAAGTATCAGGCGGAATGAAGTCATACTATTGTGACGAATGGGAAACAGAGATTTACTATCGTCCAATAAACAGTTTCGCTGTAGAAACAAAAATTATTGAATTAACACAAAAAGGTAGAACTGTAGAAGCATTAGTAGAAACACTATTGCTTAAAGCATTAGACAAAGATGGTAATCCATTATTTGCTAGAGCAGACAAGGCTACTTTTATGAACCAAGTTGATCCAGCTGTTATTACAAAAGTAGTTACGGCGATCAATGCAAACGATGTAGTGGAGTATGAGGCCGTAGAAAAAAACTAAGAGAGGACAGGGATCTTCAGCTAATAATGCGAATAGCTAAAGAGCTTGGCAAAAGTGTTGAAGAAGTTTTCCAGTTCTCTGTCCTAGAAGTAAATTTATGGTTAGCATACTTTAAACTGGAACAGGAGGCCGCAAAGAATGGCACAGCAAACAATAGAAATCGTCGCAAAAGATAGAACACGAGCGGCACTTGGTAATGTTGAAAAGCGATTAAAAAGAATTGACAAAACAGCGGCAAGCACTACTAAGAGCTTTGGCGGTATGGGTGGCAAGATTGCGGCTTTAGGTGCGGCACTAGGAACAGCACTTGGAGTTAAAAGTATTATAAATGTAAATGCTAGATTTCAGGACCTGCGAACAACACTAGCCAGTGTTACAGGAGGAGTTCAGCAGGGTACTGAAGCATTTAAGTTTATTGAAAAATTTGCTACTAGAACACAATTTAGTGTTGAAGACTTAACAACTACATTTATAAAATTATCAACAGCAGGTATCAAACCAACAGAACAGTTATTAACAACTTTCACAGATGCCGCGGCTGTTACAACAGACCAGCTAGGTTCTTTACAAGCTATTACAGACTTGTTTAGTAGAACAACACAAGGTGGTTTGGGCTTAGAAGAAATTAACAGACTTACAGACAGAGGTATTCCAGCTCTAGAAATCCTAAATGACAAACTAGGATTATCAAGAATGGAAATATCCGAATTTGGTAAATCAGCAGAAGGTGCCAAAGCAATTACAGATGCTTTAGCACAAGGTATTAATGAACAGTTCGGTGGAGCAACACAAAACAGACTAGCAAATATGTCAACAAGAATGTCCAACTTGAATATTGCTATGGACAGTTTCAAAGACAAGATAGGACAAGAACTAAACCAACCATTAGGCGACTTCTTAGATAAAATTACAAATGGTATTGTAAACAGTGATATGTTAGCAAGAACTATTGGTAATGTACTAGGTAGTGCTGTGTCAGGTATTAGTGTATTGTTTGACTTGGCGGCAAAAAATGCTGATATGTTGGCAATAGCGGCAGGTACACTAGCAGGTGTAATGGGTGTAGCAGGATTAAGCAGAGCATTGTCATTAGCTAGAACAGGTGTTGTAGCATTAAGTGTAGCCATAAGGGCAAACCCTATAGGATTGCTGGTTACAGCCGTCATAGGGCTCGTTACAGCACTCTCTGTCAACAATGGACTGGGTAGAACACTAGCACAAGTAAAAGCGGCTGTAGATGTGCTAGGAAATGCTTTTAGTAACTTTAGTAAATTTATAAGAGAAAAGGTTACAAAGGTAATGAACACTCTAAAAGAAGTATTCTTAAGTTTTGTACAAAGTGCTATAGATGGTTACAATTCCATGGCAGACTTCCTACCTTTGATTGATAGGTTTGAAGGAGATGCCGCAGACTTAACAGGTGTAATAGTTAAACTTGGAGAAGACGGATTAGATTATGTTGCTGGTAAGGCAGATGAATTTAAAGATGCTGTACTTGATGCTGTACCAGAAGAAGCTATTGATCTTGTAAATGAAATAGCAGAAGCTGTACACAATGCTGGCGAGGCATACGACGAAGGACAAAAAGAAGCTGAAAAGTTCTTAAGAAAACAAAAAGAATTAGAACAAGCCTTAACAGGCCCAACTGTAGCAGGAGGCGGTGTAACACTAGCAGGAGCGGGAAATGCCAATGTAACACCAGAAAGTTTAAAAGCAGAAGAGGCGGCTAAAAAAGCCATTGAAGCAGAAAAACAAAAACAAAAACAAATATTTGATGCACTTAAGAATCGTATCAATGCTACAATAGATGCTTTAAAAACAGAACAAGAAACAGAAGTAGACTTACACAATGAAAGACTAAAAGACCTTAGGGAGTTTTTCCAAGGCAGTATACATGAGCAAAGACGAGGACAAGAATTAATTAGAAAAGAACAACTTAGACATGAAAAGGCTATGGCGGCCATCCGTAAAAGTCAAACAAATGCCCAAGTTGATATTTTCAAATCAGGACAGTTTGCACAACTAGACCTAAGTGAAATGACTAACGAACAGTTAGTTGATTTTACAAAACAAGCAGGTATGGATGTGTTAAACAGTATGGCACAGCAAAACAAAAAGGCATTCCAATTACAAAAAGCACTAAACATATCAATGGCAATAATGAATACTGCCAGAGGTGTTACAAATGCTTTAGGAACAGTACCATTTCCATTCAACCTAGCAGTAGCAGGATTGATAGGAGCCGCTGGTGCTGTACAAATTGCCGCTATTGCTAATCAACAATACCAAGGAAGAAGACATGGTGGACCTGTTAATTCAGGTGAAAGTTTTATAGTTGGTGAAAATGGTCCTGAGCTGTTTACTCCTGGAGCAACAGGTAGAATAACAGCAAATGATGATTTAATTGGTAGCAACCAAACAATTAACTTTAACATTACGGCAACAGATGCTAGAAGTGTAGACGAATTAATTGTAGCAAGAAAACCAATGATAGTAAATATGATAAGACAAGCAACACAAGAACGAGGCAATAGGCCAAACTTTTAAGGAGTAATTATGTCAGGTACATTTCCAAGCACACAAGGTTTTAGAGGCCTAAACTTTAACAATAATCAACCTAATTTAGTAAGTGTTACCACAAGTGGTAGAAGACAAGCAAAAAGCCAAGGAGCACAGTTCTTTAGTTTTACAGTACAAACACCACCTATGTCCTCAGCAGAACACAAAGAAGTAATGGGCTTTTTAGCGGCACAGCTAGGACAGTTTGAATCATTTCAAATAGTATTACCAAACATAAGCACACCAGCTGGTAGTGTCACAAGCAATCCATTAAATGTAAATGGTGCTCATACTGCCGGTGATAAAACCATTACAGTTGATGGCGGAGTAAACAGTCAAACAGATTATCTTAAGAAAGGTGATGTTGTAAGATTTACAGCAAAAGGTGGAGCACCACAGATAGGTGCTAAAGTTTATACACTTACAGCAGATGCTGACACAAACGGCAGTGGCGAAACAACATTGAATATTGAACCTGGTTTGATAGAAGCTATTGCTGATGATACAGATGTAGAAACAAATGATGTACAGTTTACAGTATTCAAAGTTAGTCCAACATCTGAATTTACTTTAGGATTGAGTGGTAAAGTACAAGTGGAGTTTGAGGTAAGGGAGGCATTCTAAAATGTCAAGAAGTTTACCTAGTGCTATAACAACAGAACTAGCAAAAGACAGTATCACTTATGTAGATTTGATAGAACTACATTTTGATAGTGACCTTAAAACTTTAACTAATGGACAATATCCAGTTACAGCAACTACATCAACAAGTGGTGGTTCTCAAACATATGATGCCAACGGAGAATTCTTAAGTTTCGAAACAATTAACGAAACAAACGAAGCCAAAGTAAATGAAATAAACATTGTGCTTACAGGCTGTAGTAATACATTTACAAACAAATTTTTAAACAATGATTATGTAGAAAGACGAGTAGTAATTTACAGATCATTTAGAGATAGTACTAATACTGCTATCGATTCACCAGTTATGTTATTTGATGGAGAAATAAAAAACTTTGCTATCAATGACAAACAAGACACAAGCGAAGTAGTAGTAAAAAGTGCTAGTGTGTTTTATAACTTTGATGACACAAATGGTAGAAGAACTACTGATGCTAGTCAAAGAAGATTTGATTCACAAGATAGAGGAATGCAGTTTGCTAGTACAACAACAAAAGATATAAGATGGGGTAGACCAGATGCTTAATATTGTATATGCTGAACCTAAACATCTAAGAGAACTTGTTAAAATAGGACATGAATATTTTAATGAAAGTAGATTCAAAGAACTAGGCGACAATGAAATAGATGACACAGTTTGGTTTGAAACTGCCAAAGCCTGTGTTGTAGCACCTAATGTATTTTTACAAGTCCTTGTAGATGAACAAGAAAAAGTACATGGATTTATACAAGCAGGTCTTATACCTCAAGCATGGAACAAAAAAATAAACTGTGCTATAAATTTAATCTATGTAAATGAATGTTGTAAAGGCAAAGGATATGCGGAACAGTTTTTAACAAATGTAAAAGAATGGGCGACAGCTAATCACTGTTATGAAGTTATAGCAGGTGATTATGCCTTCAACCCAGAAGCAACAGCCAAGTGGTACCATAAACAAGGCTACACAACAGTAGGACAACAATATGCTATCAAAATATAAAAAGTATTTGACTGCTCTAGGAGTAGCAACAGGATTAATGTTTACTACAACTCCTGCCCATGCTGGATTTATTGCTCCTATTATTACAGCAGTAGGTGCCGCCTTAGGTATAGGTGCTGTTGCGGCTACAGTGGTTACAGTGGTAGCGGCAGTGGCAGTAGTGGCGGCTGTAGGGTATGCTGTACAGGCTATGACACCAAGTTTTGATGTACCAGACTATAGTACAAATACGGCAGATGGTGCTGACAGTATAAACACAGGTATACTTGTAAACAAAGTAGGTACAAACAAACCTATTCCAGTAGTGTATGGTTATAGAAGAATAGGTGGTAACAGAGTCTATGTTTCAACAGATGGATCAAACAATGAAGACTTGTATATTGCTATGGTATTTTGTGAAGGTGAAATAAATGCTTTCAAAAAACTTCTTATAGATGACAAACTTGTTGCTGAAGGCAGTAGTTTAACCACACAAATAGATAACAGCATTTACACAAAAGAAGACAGATTACAATACGAATTACAAAGAGGGGCAAGTGGACAAACACCACCTAGTTTCTTTACAAGTGGTGCTCCAGGTTGGAGTAGTAACCATAAACTATCAGGACTTGCTGTAGGATATTTCAAATGTAAATGGATTCGTCCAAACATTGATAATCCTGCCGCAGACCAACAAACAACAGCAGATGAAAATCCATTTGGTGGCATACCTAAAATACAAGTAGAAGTAGAAGGTAAAAAAGTTCCTAATGCTAACAGTTTTACAGATTCAAGTACAACTGCTTATAGTAGTATGACACTAGCATACAGTAGAAATCCAGCAGATCATATGTTAGACTATCTTATGAATCCAACATATGGTAGAGGATTAGATCATACAAGAATAGGCTTTACAAGTTTCAGCACAGCAAAAACAAAATTTAACACAACTGTAAATTATGCTACAGGTGGCACAGGTCCTATATTAGAATTTAACTATGTTGTTTCTACAAGTAGAACAATGTTAGAAAATACACAAACACTACTACAAAATATGAGATCAGGTATGCCTTATATACAAGGTAGATTTAATTTAAAACTGTTAGACACAGGTCATGCTAGTAATCCTACAAGCACACCAACAGACTTTGTTAGTGTAGGCGAGGACAAAATTATAGGTGGTATTACTTTAGAAGGCAAAGGACACAGAGATCAGTATAACCAAGTAAAAGCAGTATTTTCTAATCCTAACACAAACTGGGAACTAGATGAAGTAGTTTATCCAGAAGTTAATAGTAGCACAGACCTTACATTTTTATCAGAAGACAACAATAAAAGACTTGTAAAAGAAATAAGTTTAGAAGGTGTTACAAACGAAAATATAGCAGGCGATATAGCAAGTATTGTATTGCTAAGAAGTCGTAAAAAGAAAGCAATTAGTTTTAAAGCAACAGCAGAATTACATGATGTTATAGTAGGTGATTTATTAAAAATAACATATCCTAGTTTGGGTATGACAGACACACAGTTTAGGGTAACAAGTCACCAAATTACAGCAGACTACGAAATACAAATTACAGCATTAGAACATAACCACAATGATTATGACTTTACAAATACAGATGTGTATTTGCCAAGTGGTGTTAATGTAAGCAGTAATAACCAAAATCAAAATGGTGGACAAGTAGCTCCTGGTAATCCTTATTTTCCAGGACCACAAGATCAAAATGCTAATATTTCTAGTATATCACACATTGTACTGAAAATATTTGAATTAACTATAAATGCTCCATCAGATGTAAGTCAATATGACTTTATGAGAATAGATCAGTTTAGTGGAGGAACTAGCACACCAGTTAGAAATCCAAATAATGTTTTTAGCAGAACATATCAGAAGTTTGGTAGCAGTTTTAACAATCAACCTTCGTTTGAAGCAGAAGCAACTAACAAACCTAAAATATACTTTAGGGTAGTTTATATTAAGAGAGATAACAGTGAAGTAGTCGGTCCTTGGAAAAGTGTAACAAATCCAAATGCTGGCAATGTCAGTGTATCACCGTAAGGAGAAAGTATGTCAACACAAGTAGTAGATGGTTTAGTAACAAATGCCGCAGAGTTTACATTCACACAAGCACCTGCTACATGGAGTGCTTATACTAGTTGGGATGGATTTGGCAATACACTACAAGCAAGTGGTAGTTTAAGTACTACACTAACATTTACAAGTGATGCTGTGGACTTTGGTGCTAAGATCCATGTAGTTCCTGTAAGTGTAGCAGAAACAAATACAAGTACAGCACACACAATAAGTTATCTAACAAGTGATGATAATGTAAGTTATTCAGCCGCTAGTGCTGGTGCTCTCCATGCAAGATATGTAAAAACAAAAATAGTAGTAACAAAAACAAGTGGTAGTAGACCAGGCTTTACACTATTACAAACAGAATTTATTAGAGATGTTATAAATGAAAGTTTCTTTAACATTGACACAAGCACACTAACAGGTAGTTCAGCAAGTAGAACAATACCTATAACAAAAACATTTAGTAAAATATTATTAGTACAAGGAGCACAAAGTCAAGGGGAAACAGACTCAACTTATGCTGTACAGGCTACAGATTACAGTAATACAGCACCAAAATTAAAAGTTATAGACTTAGATACATTTGGTAAAGTAGATGCTGATGCTACTGTTGATATTTTAGTAAGTGGCTTACCAGGAATCACCACAGATTCAGCTGGTAATGTTGTATTGAGTTAAATACAAGTATGGCACAGTATAACAACAGAAAAGTAACACTAAACAAACCATTTAGACTGCCCACTGGTAGTCGTAAAAAGTTCGGAGTCTATGTTAGGAATGAAAAGACAGACCGTGTTAACAGAGTTACATTTGGCGATCCTACCATGAGAATCCGTAAGTCAAACCCAGCTAGACAAAAGTCCTTTCTCGCTAGGATGGGTGGAGTATTGAGAGAAGTTAAAGGACAAAAGAACTTATCCCCGGCTTTTTGGAGCATCAAGGCTTGGCGAAAAAGTTTTAAACTATAAGGAGCAACTATCATGGCGAAACATAAAACAATGAGAACTAAAAAGAAAAAAGAAAAGAAGAAAAAAAAGAAAAATTCAAGAGGATAATATAGTATGGCATGGCCAAGTGGATCTAAAGCAGGAACAACTTCAACTGATAATGCTAGTGATAGCATATCAGGAGCAAGAGCGGATATTAATCAAACAATAACAAATCAAAATTCAATTATTGATCTGTTTAATATACCATCATCTCCTACTGATAATTTTATATTGAAGTTTGATTCATCTACTGGCAAGTTCGAAATGGAAGCTGACAGTGGCGGTACTATCACAAGTGTTACAAACTTTAGTGATAACAGAATTGTAACAGCAAGTGGTAGTACTACATTGAATGGAGAAGCAAACTTTACATTTGATGGTAGTAATGCTGTTGTAAGTGGTAGTGCTGGCAGTCTTGTATCACCTGTATTAGAAGTAGTAACAGACAATACAGGCTATAATAGACCTCAGTTTATGTTTAAAGACAGTAATGCTGATGTACTTTCAATGGCAGGTAGGAATGATACAAGTAATGACTTGTACCAAGCAGGCTTTACATTTGATCCTAACAATACACATGGCAGAACAGGTGTAACTACATTTGCTGGAGACTACTTTATAGGTTTCCAAAAAGATTATAGCGACCAAGCGAACATTAGAATGAGTATGAACATATTTGGAGCCAATAATGGCTTCTTTATGAGTGCTTTTGATGACTTTAACAGTGGTGGTGGTAATCAGTACGGATACAAAGATATTAATATCCAAGGTAGCAATATAAAATTAAATCCTAGTGGTACTACTGTAATGACAGTAGCAAGTAGTGGTGTAACGATCGGTGAGGATCTAGTAATTGGTGCCGCGGGCGAGGCTGATGTACTACACATTAACACAAATTTACAATTAACAGAAAATGCCATTACAGCAACACCTAGTGGCACTGACCCATTTGAAATAAAATCAGCTAAAGGACTTAGGTTCCATGTAGACAGCAATAACAGTGGCAACGAATCAATGGAGTTCCAAAGCGGAAGTACTACATTTATGACAATACAGGAAGGTCCAGGGGGAGATGCTGAACTTTCTGTAAAAGGTGATGGCTTCTTTATTAAAGATGATAATGATGATGTACAGTTTAGTATGGATATGTCTAGTGCTAGTCAAACTGGTATCAATGTGTTTAGAACAAATGAAAACAAAAGCCTTTCTTTTGCTTTAAAAACAGATGATGACGATGATACAGGTAATTTTGATGGTACATGGAGTTTTAGACAAGCGGCTAACCAAAAGAAAATGGTATTTGAAAGAACTGACAGTAGTACAGTTGAAATTTTTGAAGTAAGAGATAGTGCTGATGTAGCCTCAGCAGATCCTATAGACATATTTGAATTTAAGATTCCTCCTGTATTACCAAGTTTTACAGTAGCGAATTTACCAACAACAGTAGTAGCAGGTGCACAGGCATTTTGTACTAACGACACAGGTGGTGCTGTAAATGTATTTTACGACGGTAGTAACTGGCGAAGATGTACAGACAGAGCAGTAGCATCAACATAATAAAGGAGATAAGCAATGGCTTGGATAACAAACAGTAACATAAGCACAGCAAATCTAGATGCCGATACAGATTCACCTCTTTCAGCTAGACCTGATATCAAGGCGGCTTTAGATGAATTAATTGTAGCCGGAAATGCTAGAGGTGCCGCAAATGGTGTTGCTAGTCTAGATGGTGACACACTAGTACCTAACACACAACTACCTAATACACTTATTAGTAGTGGTAGTAACAATTTAACACTTGACCCAGGGTCAGGTAAAGTAGCAATACAAGATATATTAAATTTAAATCCTAAAACAGTAGCACAGTTAAATGCATTAACATCAGCAGAAGGTGATGTAGCATATGTTTCAAATGACACAGGTGGTAAAGCTCTAGCAGTTTACGATGGTAGTAACTGGAAGAAACTTACACTAGGTGCTACTATTAGTACTTAACCAATTAAATACAAGTGCCTATACGGGCATACACTCATACAGGAGGCATTTTTTTACGAGGATGTCTCCTGTTCAGCTAAATAAGTGTGTAGAGAGAATTATAAGGCAACATTCAGTTCCATGCTAATATGCCTTAGGCATTTTAAATTTTCTCCGATAAATTATATTATGGTATGTTTCTCTCTACACACTCTTTTTCGTAGTGAGATATGGCAAAAGAGATTACATTTTATAGTCTCCCGATTATATAATGTACAAAGCGACTGTGTTACAACTTTAGTTTAGCCCTAATCTTGTTCTTCCGCACAGTCGCTTTTTTATTGGTTGTAGACAAATAAGATAAATAACTATAGCAAAGAAACAGAGTCCACAACTCCACACACTTTGCTAATATATTACCTAGGTAATATAGGGTGGCTAAACAGTTATTTTTATCATAAAAATTTTGCCATTTTGTTTATACTCATAACATTGGCCACCCACTTTCTTCCATTTGGTTACAAAGATTATGGTATTTTAGGTTGACTTGGTGCCTATTTTGTGTTATACTATACACATGATTTCATATTTTTTGGAGATTTTTGGCGAATCTACTAAATATGTATATAAGGCAAACAAATGGCAATATCAAAAAACACACATCACAACAACTGTACAGTAAAGGCAATTAAAGGCCCTTTTGGCATTCATTATGGCAAATTAATCTGTAGCGATCACAACAAACACATACAATGGCTCAATGAACAAGATTTCGAGGCAGTAGTAGGCATATTAGGCAAATTCAATAACAAAGAAAATTGGCAGTTTAGGATTAAAAAGAATGGCGAAATAGCTGTTAGACCTCCTAAACATTTACCAAAGAAATCCGGGGTTAAACAACGACCCTCCCGCCAGAAACCCAACAGTCGCGAAATAACGACTCAAAGGAAGTATGGAAACATTTGGCAAAACACATATATAGAAACCATTTAGTTAGACCCACTAACCAAAGAACCGTGTACTTGGGGTAGATAAAAAATAGAGAACGGGGTATTGTGCAAATGTTTAGAGAAACACACTCGAGGGAATAAAAGGCATTCGCTGATAAACGGTTTGTGTGCTAGGCTTGGTCACCGCGACCGTTGTGCTCTTATGATTTGGAAATGAATATGTATATAACGAGTGTTATTATTTCAAGTTATCGAGATCTACTTCGTAGATCTAACAAGTCATTTACTTCGTATCTGACTTGTTTGTTTTTCTCAGATATGTGTTTGAGAAGAAGTAATGAGTGGCTGTTAAGCCACGAATAAGTCAACTGTGTTGACTTTACAAGGAGACTGAAATGTCAAAGAAAATTACACTTTTTTATATGCCAATTTTCGTGACTGGTAAGTATTAATATGAAGAGCAAGAATGTAAACTGGAGTAGTTATTATGCCAAGATCCACAGTGTATGTCCGTATAGTGGATTCTCATATTCAGAGGGCAAAACACTACATACACCATTTAAACATTGGGACAATGTGATACAGAATGAAGCCATGCTTACACCTATGAAGCTGTGGGCCGTGCTGTATACAGACTGTCCTTATGAAGCAGATGAACTAGATGAATGGGCAGAGACGAGAAACCAAGAACAAACGGTTATACAGTATTACTTCTCACACCCAGATCACAATCCTCTAGGCTGGGCTACACCTGTTCCTGTGTTGATACAACAGCGAAGAGACATATTAGATATGGCTAGAAAGGGTGTGTTTGATGGCGGTATGGACTCAAGAACTAATCCAGATTCAATGGTAAAGAAATACGAGACCACAGGTAAAACAGCTGGAGGATCAAGAGGAAGACCAGGAGTACCTCGGAAACAGGAAACTAAAGACAAAATAAGCCAGTCACATAGGAGACGAAACGGTGAGTAGTTGGCTGTGTATCGGCAATGGAGCAAGCCTCAATCAGTACGAGGAATACATTGTATACAACAACTATGACCATCGTATAGGAACTAAACTACAAATGAAGAATGCCGCATGGAACCTAGACTACACAGCGGCGGCAGATCTATATACAGTAGAAGAGATCGTTAAACAGTATCCTCATTGGAGAGATCAAATAGTAAGTCGTAGAACAGCAGGACAACTATGTAAAGTTAAAAGTCCTCTGCTACATGAATCAAGAGATGTTACAGGTACTATACAATGTCGTTGGGCTATACAACAGGGTGCTACACACATAACAACTGTAGCATATGATAGCCTCGCCCACAAATGGCCAAAGCATACAGAATGGCCGTGGAGCAAACCTGTTAAACATCATGAGAAACTGTTAACTACATGGAGCACACAAATTCGTCAGTTGGAGCTGATATATCCCTCAATTGAATGGCGACACAAACATATAGGTAATATAAACGAATAATTGTACAAAAGGAGACGATAATGAAGAATATGGAACAATACACTCGAACATTTAATATCAATTGGGCTACACCCCTACTAGGACTCGTTACAGCACATCATTTATTCGCTGGCAACATTACACACTGGGCTTGGTGGATACTTGTTGTTATAGGTGTACTAGCAGGTAATTGGAAGAGATAGTGATTAATCAATACGATACTCCTGTAGTAATAGAAGGTAGCACAGCTAAAATACTAGTAGGCGATCGACTGTATAATATAGATACTTTCTTCTTAGCATTAGAGTATACAAACTTAGAATATGACGAAGCAATAGAAAGATTAGGGTACATTAATGAATAACATAGAAGAACTATTACTAGAAGCAGAACAACAGTTAAAGCTGATACACAAGCAAATACACAGTATAAGACTAGAGTTAGCACAATTAAAGCACAGTAATAAGTCTATTACAAGTAGT
>MDTB01076732.1_pt1 | contig 15888 bp, 16 predicted proteins | sample 811161 | NCBI WGS metagenome assembly MDTB01 (sample SAMN05326650, study PRJNA326480) | marine metagenome | isolation source: seawater | place: Mediterranean Sea | collected 2009 | reverse complement strand
GTATCGTAGTCCTCTGTAAATCCCTCTGGTTTAGTCCAGAGCATGATCTGGTTGCCCCACGGGTCGATAAATGAAGAGTTGAGCCCATTAAATTCATGCCAATAGTGGTCTCTCCAAAGAATTTTCGCGCCCAGCTCTTCTGCGGTTTTAAGTATCCGATCTTGCGAGTCCTCCTCGCTCACCAGGATCCAAGCTCTTATCGATCTGCCTCCCTCGCTCAATGTTCGGGGTTCGGCCCCCTCGGGTTTTGGGTGCGGGCGAGCATTCGCGACGTTGTGAATACCGAGATGCAAGTTCTGAATCTCGCTGTCTGAGTTATCTGGGTTTTTGTAATACCCTCCCGGCACAATTCTGCAGAAAAGGTCTGGAATTCTTCTTTCTACGGTCCACCCAAAAACTTTTTCATAGAAGACCGCTGAGGCCTCCATTTCATTTGTCGGAAAATCGACAAATACAAGCCTGTTTGGTGCTGTCATGAAGTTAGTCTCCTGGGGTCGGTTGCCAAAATATTGATTCTTTTACTGCACTTTTTACGCAAGTCGCTCTCCAAGTTTGAGGCCCAACTTCGAGAGCAGGTACTGTATGGGTGCTGGCGCGTTACCAATTTATTTCTCCAAGGTCTACAAGTTCGTTGAGGTTGTCTTGAAGCGTTGCGTCCAACTGCCGAATTGCAGTTTTAAGTACTTTTCCGTAGCTGTTTTTGGGTAGACTGTTGACGAGACGATATTCCCTCGGGCGCTTGAAGCGGGCCATGAAAGACAAACAAAAATTGTTCAGACTATCGACGTTTAGAGACGCCTTGTCATCGCTTACTACGTAAGCGATGACACTTTCTCCCCATTCTTTTTCGGGCCGCCCGATGACTGCCACCTCGGTAATTTTCTCGTGCTTGATCAGGGTTTCTTCAACTTCTCTGGGATAAATATTTGTCCCACCCGATATGATGAGGTCATGCCTTCGGTCCATAAGAGTGAGGACGCCCTTTTGGTCCATCGCTCCGTAATCCCCAGTTCTAAGCCACCCGTCCCGGATCGCGGCGTTTGTGGCGTCAGGGTTATTCAAGTACCCCTTCATCACGGTGGGGCCCTTAACTAGAACCTCTCCCACTTCGCCAGGAGCGACTCTCATGCCGTTCTCATCCGCCACCATAATCTGTACCAAACTCTGTGCAGTGCCAACGGAGCCTAATTCAGGGGAGAAGGTTGAACTATCAGCTCCTGCATGCAGCCGGGGTGGAAGGCAAGTAATGGTCATTGGACTCTCACCTTGGCCGTAAAGCTGCACCAAGCGTTCCGCACCAAATAGCTCGATAGCGTCTTTACAATCAGAGACGTACATAGGCCCACCACCGTAAATTATTAGTCGAGGGCTCTCCACCGGCTTCTGCCGTCCCGCTGCAACCATCCTTTTGACCATAGTGGGCGCTGCGAATAGCACGGAGTTCTTCCAACGAGTGGACAACGCAAAGACCTGATCAGCATCAAAACTCTTGGTTTCTGGGATTACGTGGCAGCCGGCTTTCATCATAAAAGGGATAGAGTAGAGACCGGATCCATGGCTCATTGGCGCGACGTGCAATATCGCGTCCCAGGGCCCTCGAGGGTCGATATCCAAAAAGTAGCAAGCACTCATCGCCGTTAGATTTTCATGCGTGAGTATTGCGCCTTTCGGCTTTCCCGTCGTACCGCTGGTGTAGAAAATCCAGGCGGGATCGCTGGGATCGCAACTTTTTGGAGGTGCCTCTTTGTCATTCAGCATTCCCGTGTATTCGGCTGACTCTACGTCAATCAAATACTTCAAGGTGGCGGGCACGTGTGGTTTTAGTTGTCTAGCCGTGGTCGCGGTTGCAAAGCACATTAGGCTTTTGGACTCGGACAAGATGTGTGCGGTTTCTTTGGGATGGAGTTTTGAGTTGATTGGAACAGCGACGCAACCCGCGTGCCAGCAAGCAAACAAAATCTCAAGGTATGCTGGCGTGTTTTCCATTAGCAAAGCCACACGCACGTCTTTTGTATCCCCCGCAAATCTGGAAATTGCCGAAGCTAATCGAGCTGTTTTTCCCCCTAGTTGCTCATAGTTCGCGAGCACTTTTTTGCCCAAAGCTATCGCAGGCCGACTGGGGTAAAGGCAGCGCGCTCTGTCTAGAAAAACTGCTAGGTTCATTCTGCTCTGATCACCGTTCCGACATGTGCCGTGGTCAGACTCCTGTGCTTGCTGACAACATACAAAACGCATATAGTCGGTGCAAGTTATTTCGACAGCTAAAATAGAATTCTACTGTGCGGAATGGAGAAAGCGATGATTACGTCTTATCTTTCAGCTCAATACTGGGACTCGATGCCTCGAGAAGAGGTGCGGCCTGGTGTTTCAAGATGTGCTTTTAGAGGAGAGCAGGTACTACTCGTCATGAACTGGCTGCAACCGGGTATGGAGGTCCGTCCGCACAGCCACCCGTTTGAGCAAGTGGTCTACGTCGTGCGAGGAAAAATGAAATTTTGGATTGACGGCAGTGAAGTGGAAGTCGGGGAGGGAGGCATGTTGCGAATCCCCCCAGATGCAGAGCACTGTGGCGCGCCAATTGGCGAAGAAATTGTTATGAATTTAGATGTATTCTCGCCTATAAGAGAGGACTACCTCCACCTCGTGGAATATCAGGCTGACGAATTCTGAGTGAGGCGGGGAACTGTTTTAGCATATGGCATCTCCTAAAGAGTTCCGATCCCGGGTGGCGCGGCGGGAGAGGCTTATCGGAATATTCGTTAAAACCTTTGACCTCTCTTTAATAGAGATTTTAGGTCATCGCACAGGGATAGATTTTGTAGTGCTGGATCTAGAGCACGCAAGCGCAAGCCCAGAACGCATTAACGCGTGCATCCTCGCTGCGAGGACGGTGTCGTTGCCGTTATTGGTCAGGGTGGCGTCCGCTGCAAGTGAGTTTGTGGCTCAAACGCTTGATATGGGCGCGTCGGGCATCTTATTCCCTAGGATCTCGACTCCCGTCGAAGCAATCAATGCGGTTAGGAAAATGCGCTTTCGCGATGGAGAGCGGGGGTTCTCTCTTTCTCACAGGGCCGGTGAGTTTGGTGCGTTGAGTCCTCAGCAGTTTGTCGAGGCCAACGACCAAGGTTTGGTGGCCGCGATGCAGATCGAGGACCCGGAGGCAGTGAAAAATGCTGACAACATAGCGTCAGTTCCGGGGGTAGACGTTAACTTCGTGGGTCCAGCAGACCTTCAGGTGGCGTTAGCGACAGATCCTACAACGGAGGAGTCGCTTCAGTGTCAAATCCGGGAAGCTTGCAAGAAAACGATTGATAATCAGGGTGTCGCAGGGATCTACCTTGCTGACCTTCAGAATGTAATGCATTACCTTGATTTGGGCGTGAGCTTTTTTGTTGTTTCAACTGATCAGGCCGTTCTGGCTTCAGGAGTCGAGTCGCTGATCTCGAATTTCAAGCTAGACCTCGGGGGTTCGTAGTTGTGGATAAGGGTAAGAGTGTGGAGGCTGTTGCCACCACGTTGTCATTGATTGAGTACTTAGCCGCCTCGCCCGCGCCATCGAGGCTGAAGGATATTTCGGATCATTTAGACATCCCCGGCTCTAAAGTACACAGGCATCTTTCCACGCTGAGGGCACACGGCTATTTAGAACAAGAGGACTCCACTGGCAGATATTACTTAACAGCGAAGTTGATGTACTTGGGCCAGTCAGTAGCAAATCAAAGCGACTTTCTGTCGGCGTCTCGCAAAGAGATGCCTCGGTTATATCAGAATTCAGGGTTGGCGGTTTCCGTGGGAATCATCGAGGATGTGGGCGTGAGGGTAGTTGATATTTACCAGCAACGCACTTCTGTCGAAATCACTACTTGGCCAGGCACCTTATTCGGCTTTGATAGCTCCGCTCAAGGCAAAGTTGCAGCAGCCTTTATCTTCATGACTGAGTCACGTGACGCCAAAAACTCAGAGCTAACGACCCGTATTTCCAAAAAATCTGTCTCTGAGGAACATAAGCTGATCAGAGAGAACGGCTGGGCAGATGCCCCCAATGCCGTGCTACAAGGAATAAATGCGATCGCTGCACCAGTCTTTCGGTCAGATGGTATAGCTGGAACGATCTCAATGATCGGCGGTATAGATCAGTTGCCTTCGCCGCCATCAGAGCAGCAAATCCAAGCCGTTAAGGAGGCAGCGGACGCCATCTCTTGGCAGATAGGTGGAGATCGGAGATTTATAGCGTGACATCCTACGCTTTGGCAGTTGACGTTGGTGGCACTTTTACTGACGCCGTGCTGATTAGCAGTGCCGGCGCGTGCTGGACGGATAAAGCACTGACCACTCATAAAGACATAATGGATGGATTTTTTGCCGCCGCCGACCTTGTCTTGAAACAAGCCGGCATCCCTTTTTCTGAGCTGGATGATGTGATCACCCATGCGACGACGGTTATCACTAACTTACTGATTGAGAGAAAGGGTGGTAATTGCGCGCTTATCACGACTCAGGGTTTTACTGATGTTTTGTACATTAGGGACGAGCACCGGTACGACATGTTCGATCCGCAAATAGAATATCCAGAGCCTTTAATCCCTAAATCACACACCTACCCCGTGACAGAGCGGGTATCGGCTAGAGGGCAGGTAATCAGTGCCGTAGACGATTTACAAATTCGGAGGATAGCGCGGGATATCTCAGAACGAGGGATTGAGTCGGTAGCGGTATGTCTCCTCAACAGCTACGCGAACGATGCAAATGAGAGAAGGCTCAAGCAGATTCTCGAAAAAGAGATGAAGGGTTTACAGGTGACGCTATCTAGCGATATCGCGCCTCAGATTAGAGAATACCCTCGCACCTCCACTACGAGCATAAACGCATACGCCACACCATTTTCTCTACCATATTTGAATGGCCTGACCGACCAGGTCAGGGCCAAAGGTAGCAAATTGAAGCCGCTTATTATGCTGTCTAACGGTGGCGTGATTGGGGCCGCCACCGCCGCTTTGCAACCGGTTCGTATGATCGAATCTGGGCCTGCGGCTGGGGCGCTGGCGGCTAGCCTATTGTCTAAAACTTACGGAGTAAGCGACCTGATCTCTTTTGATATGGGAGGAACAACTGCCAAAGCGTGTCTTATTCAGGGTGGCGAGCCTCTGATAACGGGGGAGTTTGAAGTCGACCGGCGATACAGATTCAAGCCAGGCAGTGGCATGCCAACCACTGTGCCCACCGTAGACATGATTGAGATAGGTGCTGGCGGAGGTTCAATCGCTAGGGTAGACGATCTTGGCTTGATGAAGGTGGGTCCAGAGAGTGCCGGATCTAACCCGGGACCAGCTTGCTATGGATTGGGGGGCGAGCAACCGTGCGTCACTGACGCAGATGTTTTTCTGGGTATTCTAGACGCTAAAAACTTCTTAGGCGGCTCGATGCCCCTTGACGAGGTGGCCTGTAGGCTTGCGATATCAAGCCTCGCTCTTAAACTCAACGTATCAGACCACCAGGCGGCTTATGGCATATACAGTTTGGTTGGCGAGGCGATGGCCGCCGCTGCGAGGACCCACGCTACAGAGCGGGGCGTGAATTATAGGGGGTTACCTCTCCTCGCTTTTGGTGGTGCTGGCCCCATACACGCGTGCTACGTTGCTGAGCAGTTGGAGAGTCACAAAGTCATTTTTCCCAGAATGGCCTCTGTGCTAAGTGCATTCGGGACTTTGGTCACTCCAATCCGGATCGATTTAGCTCGAAGCAATTTGATGAAACTTGCGCAAATGGACTGGGGTATCGTTGATGTCCTCATGTCGGAAATGATGGCAGAGGGCAAGGAAGCACTCGTCAACGCTGGCCTCTCCGGTGACAGTATCGGTTATAGCTTCTCTGTTGATATGAGGTATATCGGACAACAAACCGAAGTCACTGTCCCCCTTGGCCGAGAGACTCCAACCGAAAAGGACAGTGAAAACTTTGCGTCGATGTTCGAACGGGAATACCAGAGCATATACGGGTTGTCGCTGGATGGCATGGATATAGAAATCGTGGCCTGGCGAGTTTCCTCCTTTAGCCTCTCAGAGAGCAGATTTGTTGATAGAGAGGTCGACATTCGGCTCGGTTCGCCCAAGGGACGAAGGAGTATTTATCTCGGCAGTGAAGCACTGACCGCGGATGTCTATGATAGAGAGAGCCTGGGCAGGGAGCAGACCTTGCAGGGGCCGTGCATAATTGAAGAGAGAGAGACAACGATTCTGATCCTTCCAAATTGGCGAGCGACTGTGGCTAAAGACGGCGCAGTAGTCGCTGAGCGGATGGAGGGGAGCTAATGGACGGTATCGAACTCGAGTTAATGTGGGGTCATCTAATCAGCATAGTTGGTGAGCAAGCCAAGGCGCTTAAGCGCACAGCGTTTAGCCCAATTGTCAGAGAAGCGGGGGATCTGGCGACAGCATTATTTGATGCAAACGCCAGAATGGTAGCGCAGGCGCTGATTGGTACGCCCGGGCACATAAACTCTCTCGGAGCGGCTGCAGAAAATTTGATTAGAGAGATCCCGGTTGATGATCTGAACAACGGGGATGTTCTGATCACCAATGACCCTTGGATGTCTGCCGGTCATTTTTTTGATATCACGATATTGACGCCGATTTTTAGGAACGACCGCTTGATTGGATTTTGTGGTTCAACAATCCATCACACTGATATTGGGGGTTATGGAATCGGTGCAGGCGCTAGAGACATTCACGAGGAGGGCCTTTGGATACCCGTTCTTAAGTTGTACGAAAGGGGAGAACTCAACGCGACGTTAGCGCAGATCATTGAGACAAATGTCCGAACGCCGAAAGCGATCTTCGGTGATTTGGGAGCTCAAGTAGCGAGCGGAAAGACTGGAGCCGAGCGATTGAATGCGATGTGCGACCGCTACGGAATCGACGATATCGACCTGCTATCCAACGAGATTATCTCCAGGTCAGAAACGTCAACGAGAGAGGCCATCAGGAAGCTTACCGGGGGAACTTTTGTCGGCGAGAGCACTTTTGATGTTCCGGGCGGAGAAGTTATTAAGCTGGTGACCTCAGTGACAATTGATAGTGAAAAAGGAAGCGTCGAAATTGACTTTGCCGGAAGCTCGCCGCCCAGCGCTTCCGGAATTAATGTCGTGATGGCATATACCCACGCCTACAGCACTTTCGCGGTCAAGAGCATCGTCAATCCTGAACTACCCAACAATGCAGGTAGTTTGGCCCCTATCAAAGTCGTTGCACCTGACCGTTGCATTGTCAACGCGAAGTACCCAGTTCCCGTTAACGCTAGGCATGTCGTGGGAATGTACGTCCCATTTCCGATATTGAATGCGTTGTCCCAAGTTGTACCCGACAAAGTGGTAGCCGAGGGATCTGGCGCAGTTTGGACTTTCCAGATACAGGGGAGAGGTGCAACTGGAGATCACTTCACTAGCTCAATGTTTAATTATTCGGGAGGTATGGGAGCGAGAGCCAGCAAGGATGGATTATCTGCTACCTGCTACCCCACCGGTGTGTCAGCGGTTCCAATTGAGGTTCTGGAGGCCTCTATCCCTATCGAATTTACGACTAAAGAGCTTGTGAATGGCTCCGGGGGTCAAGGTCGATTTAAAGGCGGCGATGGCCAAAGAATTGGTTTCAAAATGAAGACTGACAGCCGTTGGTTTCTGAACGCTATTCCCAGTCGCCTCAATATTCCCGCGAAGGGGCTTGGGGGGGGAGAACCAGGAAAAACTGGTGCATTTTTAATAAATGGAGAGCCTTTACTGGAAGCAAAAAAGAGAGAAATGTTGCCGACAGATGAGGTTTTAATGGAAACCCCCGGCGGGGGAGGCTTTGGCCCCAGCCGCTGATTTAAAAGAAAGACCACGAGGAGAGAGTTATGGCTGTTGAGTTGCTGGCATCTAGCGAGAGCCATCATGATAATTTCGCAGACCTCGACCTTGAGGGTATATTGGATGCAGTCCAGCAGTCTGCCGGCGATGTGCGAGATAGCATCGCGCTGCCACCGAAGCTATATACCTCAGAGCGCTGGTTCGATTTTGAGAGAGCCGCCATCTGGGACCAGGAATGGATTTGCGTTGGGCACGCAAGCCTAATACCCAACGCTGGAGATTATTTTTCGATCACGGTCATTGACGACCCCCTTTTGATTGTGCGCGGAGAAGACCGCGAGGTCAGAGCGTTGAGTGCGGTTTGTCAACATAGAGGCCATCTACTGGGCGATGCCACAGGCAACGCGAAACACCTGATTTGCCCGTTTCATTCGTGGTCCTATGATTTAACTGGAAAGCTAACATCTGCGCCGGAGATGGGAGCACACATTAAATTAGCTGACTTGCGAGAAAGCCATAGTCTCCCCACTCTAAAAGTCACCGAATGGAATGGTTTCTTATTTGTGTGTTTCTCTGATTCGCCACCATCGCTCAGTTCTAGGCTGGTCCGGCTGTCCGACGAGGTTCGCAATCATCATATGGATCAACTCATTGCGACGCCTACAGTTGACTGGGAAGACCAGCTTTGGAATTGGAAATTCATGCATGAAAATGCGATCGAGCCCTACCACACTGCGTATTTGCATCAGAAGGTGCATGATTTCGCTCCGTCAACGAAGGTCACATTTGTAGAGTGGCTTGACGACGATGACGGCGCGATCTATCACCCAACGGGATTTAATTACGCTGACGGCAATTTCACACCAAACTTCAAATGCATGTTTCCAGTTTTAGAGACGTTAACGGACAACGAGAGAAGGAGGGTGATGTTCGCGTGTGTCATGCCCAATCTCTTTTTTGCAGCGGTGCCGGATGGGGTTTTGTACTATTTGTTATTACCCAAGGGCGCAAATAATTTCACTATCAGAGTAGGATTCCTGTATCCAGAATCGACGCTGCAACTTTCTACGTTTGAGGCCACGTTCCCTTCGGTGGTGGCTGGTTTGGAGCTGTTTAATAATCAAGACGTCGAGGCAAATATTTCGGCTCATACGGGCCTGAAGTCGAGGTTTGCGCAGCGAGGGAGGTATGCTCCAAAAGAGGAGACTCTCCCGCAACTCAATAAATGGCTCTTAAAACGTTATCGAAGCTTCGCTTCAGAGCACGGTTTAATTTCGTAACAACAGCGCTCCGATCGTTGCTCATGAAAGCCGGCCGCCTTGCTACATGAAAACTTATAATAGCTATGTCTGATAACTGCTTAATGCCAGTGGCTTTCTTTGGGCACGGATCCCCAACAACAATACTGGATGATCCAAAGACGGTAAGTGCTTGGCGTGAACTTGCCGACCGATTCCCAGCTCCTAGAGCAATCCTCTGCGTTTCAGCACACTGGTGCACTAAAGGGGTTCGAGTGACAGCGGCAGATACTCCACGAACCATTCACGACTTTGGATCAAACCTCCCGGCGGCGCTGTTTGATATCCAGTATCCAGCACCCGGAAGCCCAGAACTTGCTGATTTGATTTTAGATCTCTTGGCTCCAATCGGTGTGGAGCTGGATTACGACTGGGGACTCGATCATGGCACCTGGGCTGTGCTCTCCGCAATCTATCCTGACGCCGATGTCCCCGTTCTGCAGCTCAGTATGGACGCTTCAAAACCTATTTCCTGGCACTATGAGGTGGGGCGCGCTTTACGTCCACTTCGGGAGCAAGGCGTTCTCATACTGGGGTCTGGCAACGTGGTTCATACATTGGTTCAAATGGAGTGGAACATCGATGCCCCCCCGCATGATTGGGCTCAGAGGTTCAATGATCTTGTGATTAATGTAGTCGAAACCGACACACCACAACGTCTATTTGATCATGAAGCATTGGGCAAAGACGCAACTTTGGCGGTTCCGCCCGAGGATCTTGGACACTATTGGCCATTGTTCTATGTCTTGGGGAGCAGGCATGCCAGCGATAAACTCACGATGCAGCCTAGGCATGTTCAATACAAATCCTTGAGTATGCTGAGTTTTGTGCTTGACTCGGCGTGATAACCCTTGACTGTAAGCGACTCGCTTCGATTTTTGGGTCTCAAAACGACTTTTTGAATAGTGTAGCCTGGCAGGGTTGTCACCTGTGGTTTCGAGCACTTGCAGGGTACAGAAGCGGTGTTGTTGTGACTGCTGCGGTATGAGTGACGCGCTGATTGCTCAATTTTCTGAGTTTCATAGCTCACTTCTGCAATGGGCAGATCCATGCGTAATTCATTAATCGGAGAGGTTTTTCTATGGCTCAAGTTTTGCCCTCTACAAAACTAAGTCAGATGATCAATTGATGGACAGAGGACTTCACCGTTGGAGGCTCAAGACTTGTGAAAGTGATGCGCGAAAGCACTTATGACCTATGATTCGTGTTTCTTCCCAACGGTTGCTCAAGGTTGATTGTGAGTTGAAATGTCTGGGATGGCTCCGTTTTTATTTATTTTTGATCTTGGGGTGGTGAGATTGATAAGCCCCCAGCCAAATACTCGGATAAATTCTGTGAACCTTGACGTTATCGTCTCGCTGGAATTTTTGTGAAACAGATTGGCGCTGGCTGTAATACCGGTATCTGGCCTGCGAAAATTGCCTGCAATTTTCAGAAGACCGCTCATGGGAAGACAGCGCTCGCCAAACTCTCCCACGAGGGGCCATTACGAATTCAAAAATTATTTCATGATGATGATCTTGCGCATTGTTACGTTTTGCATCCGCCTGGCGGTCTCGTTTCGGGCGATAAGCTTTGGTCCCGGTTTGAAGTGCTCGAGGACGCGAAGGTTTTGATCACCACTCCCGCCGCCGGGAAGCTGTACAAGGCCCGCGAGAGTCAAATGCAGCAGACGACAAGCACTAATATTGAGGTTGCGAGTGGCGCTGTTTGCGCCTATTTACCACAGGATACAATCATATTTGATAAAGCATTCGGAGAGTTTGAAACGTTTGTGTCAGTTGATCCCCAAGCAGCATTTATCGGATGGGAGCACTTCATTTTTGGCCGCACTGCCGGCGATTATCCCTTCAGAAAAGGCCAGCTGATTCAATATTTGAAAATCTCACGGGATCGCAGGGTTCTGTTTCAAGAGAATTTAAAATTTACACCCGAGACGCTCCAAGCCCCTAGTGGGTTGAACGGTATGGTGAGTTGTGCATCTGTGACTGTAGTGCTCCCCGCCAACTCTCAACAAACCGCTGCTGTGGTGATGGCTGCGCGCGAGTCTTTAAAGCCTTTTAAAGTGCAAGCTGGTGTCTCAGCTGTTCGAGAATGCCTAATAACTATTAGGATTCTGTCTGACATAGAAGAGGAGACCAGACTTTCGTTACAGCAACTATGGACGGAAATTGGTCAAAAATTAGTGGATAGGGCTGTATCCATTCCGCGGATATGGAGAACATAGATGGATTTAACCCCACGTGAAAAAGATAAGTTACTTCTGTACACGGCGGGTCTAGTGGCCGAGCGTCGCTTGGCACGAGGCCTGAAATTAAACTACCCCGAGGCCGTAGCCCTGATAAGCATGCAGATTTTGGAGGGCGCTCGCGATGGACGCACTGTTGCCCAGCTAATGCAGGTTGGCAGAGCCATTGTCTCCAGAGATCAGGTCATGGAGGGAGTCGCAGAAATGATCGATGAGGTGCAAGTCGAGGCCACTTTTCCAGACGGCACAAAACTAGTCACTGTGCATGAGCCCATACAGGAGCTTTTGAACCAATGATTCCTGGCGAAATAAGAGTCGAGGAGGGCGAAATTGCACTTAATGAGGGTAGGCTCACCCTAACGATATCCGTCGCGAACACCGGCGATCGGCCCATTCAAGTTGGCTCTCACTACCACTTTTTCGAGGTGAATCCCTGTCTAATCTTCGAACGACACAAAACTATCGGTTTTCGGCTGAACATCGCCGCGGGCACTGCGGTCCGGTTTGAACCCGGGCAGCAGCGCACGGTGGAGTTAGTTGCGATGGCAGGGAAACGTGCGATTTATGGGTTTCGCGGCTTGATTAATAGAGCGATTTAATAGTTGTTATGAATATTTCTCGAGAAACATACTCTGACCTTTACGGCCCGACAGTTGGTGACGCTGTCAGGCTTGGAGATACAAACCTTTGGATTTCCCCAGAGAGAGACTTTGCGGTGCCGGGAGAGGAGGTCACCTTCGGTGGTGGTAAGGTGATAAGGGATGGAATGGGGCAGTCGCAAGCCGTTGACTCAGAGTGCATGGATCTCGTCATTACTAATGCTCTTATTGTTGATTATTCCGCAGTAGTAAAGGCGGATGTGGGAATTAAGCACGGCCGAATTTTCGGCATTGGTAAGTCGGGCAACCCCGATATTCAAGAGGGCGTCACCTTAGTGATTGGGCCCGCTACGGAAGTCATCGCTGGCGAGGGGAAAATTTTAACAGCTGGAGGAGTTGACTCACATGTCCACTTCATCTGTCCTCAGCAGATTGAAGAAGCGCTTGCCAGCGGAATCACAACTATGATCGGAGGTGGAACTGGGCCCGCGACAGGCACAAACGCGACGACGTGTACCCCGGGCCACTTCAATTTGGAAATGATGATGCGGGCTGTCGAAGGGCAACCCATGAACTTTGGCTTCCTTGGAAAAGGGAATGCCAGCATGCGTGAGCCGTTACTGGAACAAATTCGTGGGGGGGTCTGCGGCCTTAAGCTCCATGAAGACTGGGGCACGACGCCGCAGGCTATAGACACTTGCCTGACTGTTGCAGACGAGACTGACATACAAGTTGCGATTCACACTGACACGCTTAATGAGAGCGGTTTCGTGGAGGAAACCATCAAGGCTATAAATGGTCGGACCATTCACACCTACCACACTGAAGGAGCCGGTGGTGGACATGCTCCCGACATTATCAGGGTCGCTGGATTGGCTAACGTTCTACCTTCGTCAACCAATCCGACACGTCCGTATACGATAAATACGGTGGATGAGCACCTTGACATGCTAATGGTTTGTCATCACCTCTCGCCAAATATTCCTGAGGATGTTGCATTTGCGGATAGCAGAATCCGCAAGGAAACTATTGCTGCAGAGGATATTCTTCATGATAAGGGCGCCTTTAGCATGATTGCTTCAGACTCGCAGGCCATGGGTCGCGTTGGTGAGGTGATCACGCGAACCTGGCAAACTGCCCACAAGATGAAGGATCAATTTGGAGCCTTACCCGAGGACCCGAGTTGGCATGATAACTTTAGAGCTAGACGGTACATCGCAAAATATACGATCAATCCCGCGATTGCGCATGGGATTTCAGGAGATGTTGGTTCGATTGAGATTGGGAAAATTGCTGATCTCGTCCTGTGGAAGCCTGCCTTTTTTGGAACAAAACCTAGCTTGGTTATCAAAAGTGGTTTTATCGTGGCGGCACCTATGGGGGACCCTAATGCCTCGATCCCTACTCCGCAGCCCACGCACTTCAGACCGATGTTTGGCGCAATGGGATCCGCTGCGTCAGCGCTCTCGGCTACCTTTGTATCTAAGATGTCGCTTGAATCGGACAATCGATGGATGAAAGCGACAAACCGTGAGTTATTAGTTGTTAAAGACATACGCTCGGTGACGAAAGGAGATATGCAACTCAATTCCTTAAAGCCAGAAATTGAGGTGAATCCGGAGACTTATGAGGTGAGAGCTGACGGAGAACTGCTAGTCTGCGAACCAGCTTCTGTACTGCCTCTGGCTCAGAGGTATTACCTATTCTAAGAAGGGAATTCTGTGATTGAATTCATCGAGCGGATTGACGCGACGGCTGAGTATGATTGCGTAATCTCTCTGGACTACGATTCGCGAAAGCGCGGTCGACTTAAAGTGGTAACTGATTCTGGAGAAGTGGCTGGCATATTCTTGAATCGTGGATTGGTGTTGCTCGATGGAGATTGTTTAAGAAGCAAGGATGGAAGAACGGTGATTGTCCGCGCTGCGCCGGAACCACTTATCGAGGCAGCAGCGGACGACTCGCTCAAATTTGCAAAGGTGTGTTATCACCTAGGAAATCGCCATACCCCCTTAGAGATCAATGCCTTAAAGGTCTATTTTCAGCCAGACCACGTGCTGTCTGATATGTGCAGGGGGTTGGGTTTGACGGTGAGAAACGTAAAAAAGCCTTTCTGTCCAGAGGCAGGGGCCTACGATAAAGGGTTCACACATCGCCATGGTTTCTGACAAAGCTTTATTGAACACGCTGCAATTATTTTCGCCCAGCTTGCCGATTGGGGCGTTTGCTTTCAGCCAAGGCTTAGAAGCCGCAATCACATCAGGGCAAGTTGCAGATGCGGAGGCGCTTGAGACCTGGTGCGGAAGTGTTCTTCGCGACTCCCTGCAAACATTAGATTGCCATTACTTGCGTCAGGCCCATCAGGTTAAAAATACAGTTGAATGGTCATGCATAAACGAACAATTACTCGCTTACAGAGAGACAGCTGAACTTTTGCAGGAAGACCTATTACTCGGCTTATCTCTTAGAAAGTGGGCGGACGAGCGGAGTGTAACGACTCCAAAATCTCTTGAAAATTCAGTTGTGGCGCTATACGGATGGCTTGCCGCCATCTTAGAGATACCTGAAGACTGGGCTGTGACTGGGTTTTTGTGGTCCTGGCTCGACAATCAGGTAACCGTTGCGGCCAAAGCCGTGCCGCTGGGTCAGAATGTCTTGCAGCGGGTGTTGGCGTCTCTGCAGTCGACCGTATTGGAATGTGCAGAGCGCTCTAAGCTGACCGGGGCTGGCAGCACTTTCTCGACCACGCCTCATCTGGCTATATTGAGCGCGCAGCACGAGACACAGTATTCACGACTCTTTCGTTCATAGGAGATGGCATGCACGCTTTACGCGTAGGTATTGGTGGTCCGGTCGGTTCTGGAAAAACTGCGCTGACGTTGCTTTTATGCAAAGCAATGCGCGATCAGTATGACATGGCCGTTGTGACTAATGATATCTACACGCAAGAGGACGCCCAGTTTTTGGCCAATCAAGGAGCGCTTGAGAACAATCGAATAATGGGTGTCGAGACAGGAGGTTGCCCTCATACAGCAATCAGAGAGGATGCGTCCATGAATCTTGCTGCGATTGACCGTTTGCACAGCCTGTACGCGGGCCTTGAGCTCGTCATAGTCGAGTCAGGTGGAGACAATCTGAGTGCGACATTTTCTCCAGAGTTGTCCGATCTTACTATTTACGTCATCGATGTCAGCGCGGGTGACAAAATTCCTCGTAAGGGGGGGCCCGGCATCACCAAGAGCGATTTGCTTGTTATCAATAAGGTTGATGTGGCCCCGCTGGTAGGGGCTTCCTTGGAGGTAATGGAACGCGACGCCAGAAAGATGCGGGGTGCACTACCCTTCGTCTTCAGTAATATGAAGACTGGGCAGGGGCTGAACGAGATACTTGCGTTTATAAAGGATCGCGGGATGTTGGACACGCTAGAGAATGCTAGTCATCATGAAAGAGACATCTGAAACGCGGTCTCTAGTCGTGTATTTGCGACTGTCGCAATAAACTGCCCTGGCTATCGAGGCAGGGATTGGGCGCTAAAGGCGTTCAACCTGATGTTACAAATTGGGAGCCTTCAGTGGTGCTTCTAGGTCCCCTGTGGCAGACACACCTGAGGTTCAGTCATTTGGTATGGCTCGGTAAACCATTCCGCTGGTGGGTGGCTCATCTCTGGCGATTCAGGGTGATATCAGCTACTCAGACGAGTTCTATTACAACCTGCGTAACTTCGATGCTGACAAATTTGACAGCTACACAATGGTGAACGGTCTGATCAGCTGGACAAGTAGTGACCAGTCTTGGGTGGCCTCACTGCTGATCAATAACGTGACCGACGAGCGAGCGGGTATTCAGGGTTTTGACTTGGCGACGTTGTGCGGGTGTAACGAGGTGTCCTATCGCGCGCCCCGC
>MDTB01072041.1_pt1 | contig 15888 bp, 14 predicted proteins | sample 811161 | NCBI WGS metagenome assembly MDTB01 (sample SAMN05326650, study PRJNA326480) | marine metagenome | isolation source: seawater | place: Mediterranean Sea | collected 2009 | reverse complement strand
ATAAATTGTTGTCTAAGTTTAAAAGTACCTATCATATCTGTTGTAATCGGTGAAGGAGGGTCGGGCGGTGCAATTGCACTTGCAACCTCGAATAAAGTTTTAATGTTAGAACATGCTATATATTCAGTGATTTCACCTGAAGGCTGTGCATCTATTTTATGGAAGGACGCTACTAAATCTAAAGACGCAGCGTATGCAATGCATCTAACAGCTCAAGATTTGTACAAAAATAAAATTATCGATCAAATTCTTCAAGAACCTAAAGGTGGTGCACATAGAAACCCAGAGTTTATGGCTAAAGAAATAAAAAATAATTTATACAATATGATTGGATCTTATGAATTGAAATCTTCTGATGAAATACTCCAAGAAAGAAAAGATAAATTCAAAAGTATTGGTGAAAACCTGCAACCTGATCTTGTGTCATTCGAATCAATAAAACAAGTCAGCTTTCAAGGTGTGTTTGTAAAAAATAGAAACGTAATATTAATATGCTTGGGTTTGATGGCAATTTTTTCTTTCCTTTATTTTTTAAATTAAAGATCCACAACAAGATTTAAATTTTTTACCTGTCGCTGGACATTTTTCGTTTCTAGGAATTTTGTTTTTTTTGTTCTCATTTAATAAACAGCCTTCAATCCTTTGATTTTTAGTAATGTCTTTGGACAAATCGTCTTGCATTTGATCAGCTATTGTTATCTCTATGTTTGATAAGAAAATCACAATATTTTCTTTTATTTTTTCTAATAAATTTTGAAATAGGGAAAAACTTTCCCTTTTGTATTCATCAATTGGATTTTTTTGTCCATATCCTCTGAGTCCAATAACCTGTCTTAATTGTTCCAAGTATTGCAAATGATTTCTCCATTCAAAATCCAGATTTTGTAAAAATATTTTTTTTTCAATATCTTTGTTTACGTCATCACCTACTTTATTTATTCTATCTTTTCTTTTTTTCTCAAATTTTGATTTTAATTTAGTTATTTTGTCTTTGCTGTTGAGTTTAATAAATGTGTCAACTTCTGAGTCAGTCAATTTGTTTCCTAAAATTCTCTCAATTTTTGATTTAAGAATACTTTTATCTAAATTTTCAACAGGTAACTGAGTATAATCAATAATATTATTAGACACATCTTCGAAAAAATTATTGGTAGTATGGTAAATATTATTAGTTTTTAAGATTTCTAGCCTTTGCTCGTAAATTACTTTTCTTTGATCACTCATAACATCATCAAATTGTAAAAGAGATTTTCTTATTTCAAAGTTTCTTGCCTCAACTTTCTGTTGAGCTTTTTCAAGTGCTTTATTTATCCATGGATGATCAATGCATTCACCCTCCTTTAATCCGAGCTTTTTAAGCATAGTGTCAATTCTTTCTGAACCAAAAATTCTCATTAAATCATCTTCTAGGCTTAGAAAAAATATTGTTTTCCCCTTATCTCCTTGACGCCCCGACCTACCCCTCAATTGGTTATCTATCCTTCGACTTTCGTGTCGTTCAGTACCAATGACAAGCAAGCCGCCAGCTTCCATGACTTGTTTCTTTTCTTTTTCAAACAATTCTATTTCAGTTTGTGGATCTCTTGACTCCTTTTTTCTTAATTCCTCATTCCCACCAAGCTGTATATCAGTTCCACGTCCGGCCATATTAGTTGCAATCGTTACTGAACTTAATCTACCTGCTTGAGCTATTATTGATGCTTCCTTCTCATGGTGTTTCGCGTTGAGAACATTATGTGCAATATGGTTTTCCTTTAAACATCTTGAAAGTTCCTCTGATTTTTCAATACTTGTTGTTCCAACTAAAATAGGCTGGCCATTTTGATTTGATTTTTTGATATTATCAATAATAGCAGTAATTTTTTCTTTCTCGGTTCTATATATTTGATCATTTAAATCCTCTCTTTCAACATTTACATTTGTTGGAATATCTACAACGTCGAGTTTATAAATATCAAAAAACTCAGAAGCCTCTGTCATAGCTGTACCTGTCATTCCAGAGAGTTTTTCATATAATCTAAAATAATTTTGGTAAGTAGTAGAAGCAAAAGTTTGATTTTCGTTTTGAATTGGTACACCCTCCTTAGCTTCAATTGCTTGGTGCAAACCGTCAGAATATCTTCTTCCATCTAAGACACGTCCAGTAAATTCGTCAATTATTTGAATTGAATTATCTTTAATTATGTAATCCTTGTCCCTTTGAAAAAGAACATTCGCTTTTAACGATTGATTTATATGATGAACTAAAGATAAATTTCTTGGATCATAAAAATTCTCACCTTTCAGTAAATTGATCTCTTTAAGTTTTTTTTCTACTTCGTCAATTCCCTGATCATTTAGTGTTACATTTCTATCTTTTTCATCGATTTTATATAACTTATCATTCAGTTCGTTTATAATTTTATTGCACAAAAAATATTCTGTAGAGGACTCTTCTACTGGTCCAGAAATTATCAAAGGCGTTCTTGCTTCATCAATTAGAATACTGTCCACTTCATCAACTATACAATATTTAAATTCTCTTTGAACCATTTCTTCCAAGGATAGCTTCATGTTGTCTCTTAAATAATCAAATGCAAATTCATTATTTGTTCCATAAACAATATCAGACTCATAAATTTTTTTTCGTTCATCATCTGGAGTTTCGCTTGTAAGACAACCAACTGTTAAACCTAAAAACTTATAAATCTTTCCCATCCATTCTGCATCTCTTTTGGCTAAATAATCATTTACAGTAATTATATGAACGCCCTTTCCCGATAATGCATTTAAAAAAGCTGAAAGCGTGGCAACTAGCGTTTTTCCTTCTCCGGTTTTCATTTCAGCAATTTTTCCTTGATGAAGAATAATCCCGCCCATTAATTGTACGTCATAATGCCTCTGGCCAATTGTTCTTTTGCTCGCCTCTCTAACTAATGCAAATGCCTCAGGTAAAATATCATCACTCTTTAGATTATTCTTGGAAATTTCTTTTAATACAGTAGCCTTTTCTGACAGCTGCTTGTCTGATAGTTTTTCTATATCTTTTTCAATTGAATTTATTTGTTCAACAATTGGTAAAAGAGCGTTTATTTTTCTATCATTTGTTGACCCAAATAATTTATTTAAAAATTTAAATTTCATAATTTTACATTTTTTATTAATAGTAAATTCTGCTTATGTACCTTATAAATCATTAAAATATCAACTTTTAAACTTATGAATTCAAAACTTAAAAAATATTTTAAAACCCAATTTCTAAAAAAAAAGGGGTCTTTTATTGATTTACCAGTGATAGATGGAATAAAAATCTCTTCATCTAGTGCAAATTTATATAAAAAAAAGACTAGAAAAGATTTGTGCCTTTTTTACTTTGAAAATGGAGCAAGTCATGCTGGAGTTTACACTAAGTCTAAAATTTTTGCTGAGTGTATAAAATGGAATAAACAGCCAAAATCCAAAAAGATTAAAGTTCTATTTGTAAATACAAAAAATGCCAATGCACTTACTGGTAGACAAGGATTTAATTCTTTAAAAATGATCAGAAAAAAAATTTCTGAAAAATTAAATATAAGAGAAAGTGAATGCTATTTTGCCTCAACAGGTGTTATCGGTGAGAGATTTCCTGTTGAAAAAATTAAAAAATCAATACCAAAACTTATAAAAGAAAACAATATAACACTTGCTAAAAGTTGGCTGGAAGCAGCAAAAGCAATTATGACAACTGATACGATTCCAAAATTAAGCAAAACATCTTTTTTCATAAACAAACAAAAAATTCACATAGCAGGTATAGCTAAAGGTTCCGGAATGATTTTTCCTAACATGGGTACAATGCTAGGATTTATTTTTACAAATTTAAATATTTCAAAAAAATTATTAAAACTGGCTTTAAAAAATAACTTGGACAAAACCTTTAATGCAATCAGCGTTGATGGCGATACATCAACGAATGACATGGTTTTGCTTTTTTCAACTGAAAAAGCAAATAATAAGAAAATAATAAATGCGAGGTCAAAAGAATTTAAAATTTTTGAAAGTCAATTAAAAGAGGTCATGCTCGCATTAGCCAAACAAATTACAATTGATGGTGAAGGTGCTAGTAAATTTATAGAAATACATGTGGTTGGAGCAAAAAATTATAAGGATGGAAAACAAACAGCTTTTTCTGTAGCAAATTCTCAACTTGTTAAAACTGCAATCGCAGGCGAAGATCCTAATTGGGGCAGAATATTAATGGCTATTGGAAAATCAAATTCTAAAGTGAATGTCCAAAAAATTAATTTAAAATTAGGCAATCAATTCATTTACAAAAACGGCTGCATATCTAAAAATTATAAAGAAAATCAAGCATCAGAATATATGAAAGGAAATGAAATAAAAATATTGATCGACCTAAATCTTGGTAGATCAGAATTTAAAGCTTTTAGTTGCGATTTAACACACAAATATATTTCAATTAATGCTGATTATAGGAATTAAGTGAATTTTATCTTTGTATCAATTTGCATCTTAATTAAAAAAAATAAAATTTTAGTAACTCAAAGACCAGCAAATAAATATTTTGGCAAATTTTGGGAATTTCCCGGTGGAAAGCTTGGGAAAAATGAAACTTTTGAAGAAGCTATTAAGAGAGAGTTATTTGAAGAGCTTGATATTATAGTAGATATAAAAAATTTAAAAAATTTAGATATCGTAATTCACTCATATGATAAAAAAAGTTATATTATTATGAATTTATTTTGTTTACATAAATGGAAAGGTACTATTAAAAATAAAGATACTCAAAATTACTTATGGATCAGTAAAACTGGACCTTTTCCAAATAAATTTTTAAATGGAGGTTTATTGATTTTAAAAAGGTTAAAAAATCGATATTATAAATTATGAAAAATATTATAATAATTCTTATATTTTTATTAATAAATGGATGTTCAAGTATGAATTTAGAAGACTATAGAGATAAAAAACCAAAACTTAAGCTAGAAGAGTATTTTAGTGGGAAAACAATAGCGAGAGGTGTTTTCGAGGATAGATTTGGAAATATTAAAAAAAGTTTCAAAGTATTCATCTACGGCACTTGGGATGGTAAATATTTAACATTGAAAGAAGACTTTATATATGATGATGGCACCAAAGATTATCGCGAATGGAAAATAGAAAAGGATAAAAATAATCCGAATGCTTATTCAGGTTTTGCGGAAGGTGTAATAGGTAAGGCAGGTGGATTCATTAGTGGCAATGCCTTTAACTGGAAATATGCTTTTAAACTTCAAGTGGGAAATAAAAAAATTAATGTTAAATTTGATGATTGGATGTTTTTACAAGAGGATGGGTATTTACTTAATATTGCTAAAGTAAAGAAATTTGGCATTACTTTAGGTAGGGTAATTTTATTTTTTGAAAAAAAATAATTATACTATTGAAAAAATAAAATTGAATATTACTTTTCTAACATGATTAAATACCAACTAAAGTGCGAGTGCGGAGAGGAATTTGAAAGTTGGTTTTCAAATTCTAAAGAATACGATAATTTAGAAAAAAAAAATATATTATCTTGTCAGTGCGGCAAATCAAATAATGTTTGCAAAAAAATTATGTCTCCACAGATCTCATCTAGAAAAGAATTAAATTCAAATCAAAAAACATTTTTAAAAATCGTAAATAAAAAATTAAATGATCTAAGAAAATATGTTGAAAACAATGCTGAGTATGTTGGAGAAAAATTTGTAACTGAGGCTAGATCAATTCATTATGATAAAAAAAATATTAGAAATATTTATGGAAAGGCTACACCAGAAGAAAAAAAGGAACTATATGAAGAGGGTATCGAGACACATACAGTTCCTTGGTTGAATAAAACTGATAATTAATTCTTCTTAAAATAACACACATAGTTTACATCTATGTCATTACTCAACTTCCAAATTTTTTTTAACGGATTGTACACAACACCTTTTGTCTCAACGTATGAAAGGTAATGTCTTGAAACCTTATTAATAATTTGATTTGGAGAAATAAATTTTTTCCAATCGTGGGTCCCTATTGGAAGCCATCTTAGTACGTATTCTGCACCAATTATAGCAAGTACAAATGATTTTAATGTTTTGTTTAAAGTAGCAAAGAAAATTATACCGTTTTTATTTAAAAGCTTAATACAGCTATCAATAAAAAAATCTACATCTTCTACGTGCTCAATAATTTCCATACACAAAATTACATCAAATTTTTTATCTATAATTTCTTCAGGTTTTTTATTTAAATAGTTTATTTTTAAATCACTTTCGATCATATGTAGTTTTGCTACTTCGATATTGGTTCTGGCTGCATCAATACCTGTCATATTTGCACCTAGGCGACTCAGTGGCTCACATAAAAGTCCACCACCACAGCCAACATCTAAAATATCTATTTTTTTGAATGGCTTTTCTATACTGAGGTCAAAGCTAAAATGCTCAGAAATTTTATTAATTAGGTACTCTTGCCTTACTGGATTAAATTTATGAATAGGGGCAAATTTACCATTAGGATCCCACCACTCTTTTGCAAGTTTATTGAATTTATTAACCTCTTCTTTATTTGCTGTATTTTTATTTTGCATTTTTTTATAGTTAGTATTGTTTAATTTATAACTGAAGAGTATTTAAGTACAAATTTAAATTAATAAAATGAACACAATAGTAATGAAATTTGGCGGTACATCTGTTGCAAATATTGACAGAATTAAAAATGTTGCTGATATTATTAAAAGTAAAAAAAAAAAACAGCATAAAAATAGTAGTGGTAGTTTCAGCTATGGCTGGTGTGACTAATGATTTATGCGAAAAATCAAAAGCTATTTCAAAAAATTTCTCAAATGAAGAGTATGATGTATTATTATCTTCAGGAGAGCAAGTGACGTCCGCACTCTTATCTGGATGTCTTATTGATAAAGGCGTTAAAGCTAGGTCAATGCTAGCTTGGCAAATTCCAATTGTTACCGAAGGTCAACATAAAAATAGTAGAATATTATCAGTCAATTCTAAATCTATCTTCAAATATTTAGATGAAGATTATGTTGTTATTGTACCTGGTTTCCAGGGTATTTCTGAACAAATGAAAATTTCTACTATAGGTAGAGGGGGGTCCGATGCATCTGCGGTTGCAGTAGCAAAAGCTTTAAATGCAGATAGATGTGAAATTTTCACAGATGTTGAAGGTATATTCACAACGAACCCTCAGATATGTAATGAGGCAAAGAAAATTGAGAAAATATCTTATGATGAAATTTTAGAAATGTCATCTTTAGGAGCAAAGGTAATGCAAAGTTCATCGGTGCAAAAAGCAATGATGAATAATGTAGAAATATTTGTAAAATCAACTTTCTCACCAGAAAAAAGTGGTACACTAATTTTATCTGATGATAAAATTTCCTATAATAAAGTGATCACTGGAGTTGCATATACTAACGATGACGCCAAAATAACTTTAATAGGTGTGAAAGATAAACCAGGAGTTGCTTCGGCGATTTTTAAACCTTTAAATGACCAAAATATAATTATTGACATGATAGTGCAAAATATTTCTGCAGACAGTAAAAAGACTGATGTAACATTTACTGTTAAGCGTGATGATATGCCCAAAGCTAAAAACATAATTAATGAGCTAAAAAAAAATATTGATTATGATGACTTGTTAACTGATGCAAAGGTGTCAAAAGTTTCAATTGTTGGCGCAGGAATGATAACACACCCGGGTGTGGCATATAAAATGTTTGACGCTTTATCCTCAAAAAATATCAACATATTAGTTATTTCAACATCCGAAATAAGAATTTCAGTATTAGTTAACGATAAAAATGTAGAGCTAGCAGTAAAAACATTGCACTCTGTATTTGAATTAGATTAAATAGAAAATTATGACTTCAGTGAGACCATTCCGAGATATAAAAAGAAGATTGTCAAAAGAGATAAGTGTTGGAAAGGTTAAAATAGGTGGATCCAATCCAATTTCAGTTCAGTCAATGACTAATACCTTGACCACTGATATAAAGAGTACCATAAATCAAACTAATGCAATTCATGAAGCAGGAGCAGATATTGTAAGAATTTCATGTCCAGACAAAGAGTCTACTAAATCTCTTACAGAAATTATTAAAAACGTAGAAGTACCAATCATTGCTGACATTCATTTTCATTATCAAAGGGCGATTGAAGCAGCAAAGGCAGGAGCTAGTTGTCTAAGAATAAATCCTGGTAATATTGGCTCAAAAGATAGAGTTGCTGAGGTGGTTAAGGCAGCAAAAGATCATAATTGTTCAATTCGAATAGGTGTCAATGGAGGTTCGTTAGAAAGAGAGATACTAGAAAAGTATAAAGAACCTTGTCCCGAAGCACTTGTTGAAAGTGCAAAAAAGAATATTGATCTTTTAGAAGAAAATAATTTTAATAATTTTAAAATTAGTGTCAAAGCGTCAGATATTTTTTTGGCAATTGGATCATATAGACTTTTAGCTAAAAAATGTGATTACCCTCTTCATCTAGGTATCACTGAAGCTGGCGGGTTATTTTCTGGAACAGTTAAATCTTCCATAGGTCTTGGACTATTACTGCTTGAAGGAATTGGAGATACAATTAGAGTTTCTTTGTCTGCAGATCCAATAGAGGAGGTTAAGGCAGGTTTAGAAATACTCAAGAGTCTAGGTCTTAAAAAGAGAGGAGTTAATATTATTTCATGCCCCTCGTGCGCTAGGCAAGCATTTGAAGTAATTAAAACTGTAGAAATTTTAGAAAAAAAGTTAACACATATTAAAGAGTCAATTACACTTTCAATTATTGGATGCGTAGTTAATGGTCCGGGTGAGGCAGCTCAAACAGACATAGGCTTAACAGGAGGTGGCAAAGGCAATAATATGATATATCTTTCAGGTTTACAAAATCACAAGGTACCTAACAAAAATATTATTGATCATGTAGTTTCACTTGTCGAAAAGAAAGCGGATGAAATAAGAAAAAATCGAAATGCTTCCAATAAATAAAGTCAGAGAAATTGTAGTAAGATACGAGACACTAGAAAAAGCATTGTCCCAGACAAATATTGACAAAAGTACTTACGTTAAAAACTCAAAAGAGTATTCATCAATCGGAGACATTATCGAAGAAGTAAAAATATATTTAAAAATGTTAGAAAATAAAAATGATTCTGAACAAATTTTGATGGACAAATCAATTGATAAAGAGCTTAAGGAAATGGCTGAAATTGAATTAGAAGATATGAAAAGTAAAATGATTGAACTAGAAACGAAAATTAAAATTTTTATGCTACCAAAGGACGAAGCAGATGAAAAAAATGCTATAATTGAAATTAGAGCAGGGACAGGTGGTTTGGAAGCCTCATTATTTGCTGGTGATTTATACGAAATGTATCAAAAAGTTGCAATTAGCAATGGTTGGAAAACAGAATTAATTACCATTTCACCTAGTGATGCAGGTGGATATAAAGAAGTTGTATTTTCGGTTAGTGGAAAAAACGTTTTTTCAAAATTAAAATTTGAGTCAGGTGTTCATCGTGTTCAGAGGGTTCCTAAAACAGAAACTCAAGGAAGAGTTCACACTTCCGCAGCTACTGTTGCTGTTCTACCAGAAGCGGAAGACATAGACGTCAAAATAGATGATAATGATTTAAGGATTGATGTGTTCAGATCTAGTGGACCTGGTGGCCAGTCTGTAAATACAACTGATAGCGCAGTTAGAGTTACTCATCTTCCAAGTGGTATAGTAATTTCACAGCAGGATGAAAAATCTCAGCATAAAAATAAAGCAAAAGCACTAAAAATTTTAAGATCAAAACTATACGATTATGAGAGAAGCAAACTAGAGAGAGAAAGATCATCTAATAGAAAATCTCAAATCGGTTCAGGTGATAGATCTGAGAGAATACGTACTTATAACTTTCCTCAAGGTCGAGTGACTGATCATAGAATTAATTTAACATTACACAAATTATCAGATTTTTTATCAGGCGATATTTTTTCTGAAATTTCTGATGCATTACAAATTCAGTATCAAGAACAGCAGCTAGAAAATTAATGAATATATTATCAGCACTAAATAAATCTTATTCCATTCTTAATGGAAAATCTTCTAGTTATAAATTAGATTGTGAAATAATTTTGTCCCATATTTTAAAAAAAGATAATAGGTTAGAGTTGTTCTCAAACTTGAAATATACTTTAAATACTGAAGAGATAAATTTATTTTTTAATAAGATTAAAGAAAGAAGAAAATTAAAACCTGTTTCAAAAATAATAAACAAAAAAAACTTTTGGAATTTTAACATTGATGTTTCGAAAAATATATTAATACCTAGACCTGAAACCGAGGTTTTAATTGATATGGTTTGTTCAAAGATTAAAAAAGACTCCAAGCTTCATTTTTTAGATATTGGCTGTGGATCCGGGTGTATAAGTTTATCTCTACTAGACCATTTTAAAAAATCATATGCTTTAGCATTTGATATATCAAAGGAAGCTATCTTAAATAGTAAAATTAATATTAAAAAATATAATTTAAATAATAGAATTAAAATTATTCACGCAGATCTTTGTAAATTTATAACAGAAAAAAAGTTTGATTTAATTATTTCAAATCCACCATATTTAAAACTTTCTGAGTACGCTAGCTTAAATAATACTGTAAAATTTTATGAGCCTAAAAATGCATTAGTAGCAGATAATAAAAACGGATTATTTTTTTTTAAAAAAATAATTAATAATTTTAAAACAAAGTTGAAATTAAATGGATATCTTGCTTTTGAAATTGGTGATTACCAATTTAAGAGTATACAAACGATGTTAAAGTTAAATGGTTTTATTGTAGTACAAAAATACAAGTTAATTAATGATCAAATTAGATGTATTTTAGCAAAAAAAATTAAAAATTATACTTTACAATAAGAGAGATTTATGTTCATTTGATACATCAAAATAAATATATAATATAATATAATATAAATAATTAAACTATTTAATCTAACAAATGACAAGTTACGATAGACGTCCAAAAGGGCGAAATAATAACAGAAGACATGGTCGACGAAATTATGGATCGAGATCGTCTCACATAATTAAATTAAATGATCAAGGACGAACACACAATCATCATAGAGTTAAATTTAACGGTAATGCTACAAAATTGTTCGAAAAATACAAAAAACTTGCACTTGAAGCTCTATCAATAGGAGACAAAGTAACTGCGGAAAATTATTTTCAACACGCGGATCATTTTGCCAGAATGCTTCCATCTTTAGAAGTTTCAAATAATAATACAAATTCGGTTGAGAAAGACACAACGGAAAATAGCTCTGCAAATTCTGAAGATGAAATACAAGAAGAACAGTCAAATGATGATAAACAGAATTTACAAGATAATAACACTGTAGTTGCCAAAACTTCTTTAGAGAGCTAAGGCTTATTAGCTAGTATTTAAAACAATAAATATAAATTTTTTGTGAGTTCAATAAATATTTTAAAAAAATTAGAATCTGAAGCAATTTCAATAATAAGAGACTCTTATTCTAAATCTCACAATCCAGTCATGATGTATTCTATTGGAAAAGATTCATCTGTACTACTTCATCTGGCAAGAAAAGCTTTTTTTCCATCTCAAATTCCTTTTCCATTATTACACATAGATACACAATGGAAGTTTAAAGAAATGATTAGATTCAGGAATCATCTTAAAAAAAAATTAAAATTAAAAATAATAGTTTATACTAAAAAAGAAGGAAAAAAACTGCATCCTCAGAGAGATAAAAATTATACTGACGTAGTGAAAACGAAGGCACTTAAAGAAGCTTTAGATAAATATCAATTTGATGTGATTTATGGCGGAGCAAGAAGAGATGAGGAAGCTAGCAGATCAAAAGAAAGAATTGTGTCAGTAAGAGAACATGGACACTTGTGGAATCCTAAAAATCAAAAACCAGAATTGTGGAATTTATTTAATTATGAAAAAAATTCCAATCAAACTTTAAGAGTCTTCCCTTTATCAAATTGGACAGAAATTGATATTTGGAATTATATAAAAAAAGAAAAAATTGAAGTAGTTGATTTATATTTTTCAAAAAAAAGAAAATGTGTAAAAAAAAATGAATCTTATTTCATGATTGACGATAATCGTTTTAAAATAAAAAAAAACGAGAAAATTATTTATGAATTTATTAGGTTTAGAACATTAGGGTGCTACCCATTGACTGCTGGAATTAAAAGTTATGCTAAAGATTTGAAATCTCTAGTTAAAGAAACTCTTAAAGAAAAAAATTCAGAAAGAAGTGGACGTCTCATTGATCTAGATAAGCCAAATAGTATGGAGTCAAAAAAACGCGAAGGGTACTTTTAATGTGTTTAAAAAAAGTTGTTACTTGTGGTAGTGTAGATGATGGAAAATCTACTCTCATTGGGAGAATAATTTTTGAAACAAAAAATATTTTAAATGATCAAAAAAAAAAATTAAAAAAATTATCGTTAAGGTATGGTACATCAGGTTCCAGATTAGATTATGCACTCTTACTTGATGGTTTACAGGATGAACGTGAACAAGGTATTACAATTGATGTAGCCCATAGATATATAAATTATAAAAACCAAAGATTAGTTTTTCATGATAGTCCGGGTCATTTTCAATATACTAGCAATGTTGTTACAGCAGCATCTAGTTGTGATATAGCTGTTTTATTAATCGATGCACAAAAAGGAATTACTGAACAAACTAAAAGACATTTAAAAATACTTGAGTTTTTAAATTTTAAAAATATTATTTTTGCTATAAATAAAATTGATTTAATAAAATATAATAAAAAAAAATTTTTAACCTTTAAAAAGAATTTAGAAATATTAGTTCACTACAAGGTTAAATTAAATTTTATACCTGTTTCTGCTTTAAACGGTGATAATGTAGTTATAAAGTCAAAAAAAACAAAATGGTATAATGGTGAAAGCTTACTTGATACTATTAATGCAATAAAAATTTTGAAAAAAAAAATTGATACAACTTATCTCTCCATTCAACACATTCATAGACCTAACAGATTAATTAGAAGTTATCAGGGGGAATTGTTTGGACATTTAAAAAAAAATCAAAAAATAATAATTTTACCAAATAAAAATATATCAACAATCAAAAATATTTTTACAGATTTTAAAAAAGTAAAAAATATTTCAAATTCACCCGTCTCTCTAGAAATAAACGATCAGTTTGAAGTCTCAAGAGGGGATATAATTTCTCATTTGAATAGTAAACAAATATTAACAGGCAATGCGTTTAATTCTAATATTGTTGTTACATCAACTGAAAAAATTATTCCTGGCAGACAGTATCTTTTGAGAATTCATAATAAAATTTCAAAAATTACTATTACAAAAGTAAAGTTAGTTTTTGATTTTAAAAAAAATATATACGTTTCAAAAAATATGCTTGATATCAATGACATAGGTCAAATTGAGTTTACAAGTAACGATCAGGTACCTTTTTCAATATCGGATAAGCTCGACAATTTAAGAAGATTTATACTGATTGATGAAGTAACTTTTAAAGTTGTTTGTGCTGGAAAAATAAATTTTGCACTTAGAAAATCCGGCAATATATTTAAAGTAAATAATAAAATTTCAAAAAAAATTAGAGGAAATCTTAAGAGACAAAAACCTAAATGCATTTGGTTAACAGGGTTATCGGGATCAGGAAAATCAACAATTGCTCAGAATTTAGAAAAAGAACTTTTTTCAAGAACAAATCATACTTATATTTTAGATGGTGATAATGTGAGGCTTGGAATAAATAAAAATCTAGGTTTTTCAGAAGCAGACAGAACTGAGAACATCAGAAGAATTGCTGAAATAGCTAAATTAATGGTAGATGCTGGATTAATTGTAATAGTTGCTGCAATTTCTCCTTTTAGTAAAGACAGACATTTTGCGAAATCTTTATTTGATAAGGATGAATTTTATGAAGTATATGTAAATACCCCTTTGAAGATTTGTATCAAAAGAGATCCAAAAAATTTGTATAAAAAGGCTAAATCAATAAAGGGGTTTAGTAAAGTTGGTTTAACAAGTGGCTACGAAAAACCAGAAAATCCTTTGATTACAATTGATACTTCAAAAGAATCAATAAGTCAGTCAATAAAAAAAATTGTTAAATTAATTTTTTAGTTAATTAAATTTGATCTCATTACATCAATCTTAATTCTGGAAATTTCAAATTTTTCTCTATCTTCTCCCCTCAAAGTCCTACCGGATGGAAGTTTTAGCCGTTGTGAATTTTTTCTTTTACCGTTTACTAAAACTTCGTAGTGCAAATGAGGACCAGTAGAACGTCCTGTGTTACCTACGTACCCGATTATTTGGCCCTGTCTGACTTTAACTCCTCTTTTAATACCTCGAGCATAATTATTTAAATGAGCATAAGCTGTTTTATATTTAGAGTTATGTTTGATTCGAATATATTTTCCATAAGCTCCATACCATTTTACCATTTCAATAGTGCCTGACCCTGATGCCATAATTGGCGTTCCCTTCGGTGCAGCAAAGTCAGTACCTCGGTGCATTTTATTATATCCAAGTATAGGATGTTTTCTCATACCAAAAGTTGAAGATAGTCGTGCTCCGTTTATTGGAGTTTTCATTAAAGCTTTTTCAATACTTTTACCGTTTGTTTGGTAATAACCAGCAATGCCTTTCCGATCGATAAATCTATACAATGAAATCTCTCTTCCTTTATTTTTCATGTAAGCATAAACTATGTCACCACTTTTTTGAATTTCTCCATCATCATCAACAAACTTTTCATATACTATTTGAAAAATATCATTTTTTCTAATATCTCTTTGAAAATCTATTTCAAACCCAAAAATTCTAGCGAACTCTACAATTACCTCAGGTTCAATATTATCTTTTTGAGCAGCTCTAAATAAACTAAATTTAATAATACCTTCGCTTAAAGAAGTTTTTTTATGTAAAACTTTTTCAATTTTATTAGCCACAAACTTATTTTGGTATTTAAAAATATGTAAAGACGTTATGTTATCTGTATTTACTGTCAGTCTTTTTAATTTACCTGATTTTTTATTTAATAAAATTTGAAAAATCTGATCTGAATTAATTTTTCTTAAATTTATATGTTTTGATAGTAAATTAGTGACATCTTGAATTTCTTTTTGTAAAACACCTACATTAGATAGCACTGTATTTAAACTCTGTCCTTTTTTTATCCGTAGATTTTCTTTTATGTGATGGCTTTGAAATTTACTGACTAAAATTGAATGGATACTTTTTGTCTCATTTTTAAAATCACTTAAATTCTCTGTTTCACTTTTTTTTTTTGTAATAACTTTGATTTATAATGAAAAATGTTGAAGTTATAAATAATGCAAGTGTTATAAAGGTGAATTTTATGTATTTATTTTTTAATTTTGACACAATTTAATAATTTATTCCTAATTGACTAATTTAACTACTCTAAGTTGTTTTTACATTAAAAAAATGGAAAATAATCCAATTAAATCAAGGTTTTTTAAGCAATTTTGATCGCTTGACTTAGGTCATTTTTAATATATTACCCATTTTCTTGGCGCCGAATAATTTAAATTATTCAGGTGTTTTGCTAATTTACAAATAAGACTGAAAAAAATCTTTAAAAATTAAAAGATTTTTCGCAGTTTTATTGAGCTCTTTAAACTGTAAAATATAGAAGAGAAGCGTGGACGGTTATATTTATCAAAAAAAATTTGTCGTACACGCTTTAAGAAAACTTATACAAATAGTAATTTGTACAAGTAGTGTATTTAATACACAAAGCTTGTGTACGCCGTTATTAAACTTGAGAGTTTGATCATGGCTCAGAATGTACGCTGGCGGCACGCCTAACACATGCAAGT
>MDTB01196628.1_pt1 | contig 15889 bp, 12 predicted proteins | sample 811161 | NCBI WGS metagenome assembly MDTB01 (sample SAMN05326650, study PRJNA326480) | marine metagenome | isolation source: seawater | place: Mediterranean Sea | collected 2009 | reverse complement strand
TTAATAACACCTCGATTAATCTTTTATTAGATACAATTTTTCCTAAAACTGAACCGGCTGGAACCATATCACCAACAGAGACTCTGGACTCCATAAATATTCCTCCAAGCGGACTTTGGATGGAATGATCATTCATTTGTTTTTTCAGAATAGATATTCTGGTTTGGTGATTTTTCAGTACATTCTCTCTGAGCAGATTTTCATCTTTATATTGAATGCTTAGACGCTCGACTAGATTCTTTTTCCTTTCAAGTTCGCTGAATGATACTTTTTTTTCTTTTGCAAGTACCTCTATTGCCTCCAAATCCTTTTTTTCAATCTCGTAATTCAAGTGAGTAGAAGAGCCCAAAGAATATCTTTGTATATCAATCTCTTGATTAACTAACGCCTGTGTGAAAGTTCTATTCAAATCATCTACATCCAAAAAAATCAGAGTTTCATTGTAATCGACTTTTACTGGCTTCCCGAGTGGCTTGAGAATTGTCTCTTTAACGATGCCATTGATTTTTGAGCGTATTTCGTGGGTAGACTCGGCATAAACTTGTAAGTTGCCTGTCACTGAATCTCGAATATCGCCAATCTCAACCCTTGTAACAACTGCTTCTTGGCGTATTGAAAAAAGAATCCAAAATACCAATATTAAAAAAAATAAAAAAGGAACTAAAAAGAACTTTTTACCGAAGAACATCACCAAGTAGGTTTAGAATAATAATTATAGCTTGATTCGGTTTAAGTAAACAGAACGAGTTTTAAGAAATTCAAAGATAACATCCATAAGTGATAATCGAGAAGTATCCAAAGCAATTCTGGTTTGAAAAAATAATTCGGGCTTGATTCGATTTCGAGAAAACTCAATCACGCTTCTTTCATAACGATCTTCTGCTGCTTCAACTAAACCCCTGTGAGCAAGGATACTTTGAGACAGTGAAGAAAGATGCGAGCGAAGACTTTCCAATTCAATCCTCTCTTTTTGAGAATGTAACTCAATTTCTATTTCATGTTGTTGGAGTCTGGACTGGGCAACCATTTTCTCTCCTCTACTTAAAGAGGAGTCCCATACTGCCCAGTCTGCTTCAACTCCAATGACAAAGTTATTTCTATTTATGTTATCACGATTATCAGCAAGTGGAATTTGGTCTTGAAAGAAACCGCCAAATAAATTGAGTTTTGGTTTTAACTTTGATTCAGCAATTGTGATTCGTTTTTTTTCGATTTCGGATTCTTTTTGCAAACGAATCAATTCGTGAGAAGAAAATTGGGACACAAGAACCGGAATTGGAGAATCAAAATTATGGTTTTTGCAAAAAGAAAAAAATTCTTTAGCTATTTTAAAAGTGAAATTTGAATCTCCTCCCGTGGATTGATCAAAAAGTTTTTTTCTCATGGCCAGTGAATTCTGTAGGTCAATCAACTTGATTTCATGCTGGATTCTTATGGTTTTTGATTCGTCAATACTTAGTTCGGTGACTAAGCCTAATTCTTTCCTTTTAACTTGCTCTGCTTCGTTGTTCTTAGCGATTTTAAGAGTTTCGATCGCCAAATCTTTTTGAAAAGTAAGAAGAACAATTGTCAGATAATCTGACTGAGCACTGATTTTAAGCGATTCTTTTAAAAAATCCAAAGACTGCCGCGAAAAACTTTCATTCAGTCCGCTGATTTCTTCCTCCGCCTGAAGTGCTCCCCAGTGAAAAATTGGCTTTCGTAAATACGCAGACGACAAAGCTCTGTACTTCTGCACATAACTCTGAGATGGACGGTCTTCGTATACGGATTGTCCTTGCAGATTAATTCCTAACTTAATCCCGCTTCCAGACTTAGCAATTAGAGAACGACCTTCAGCCTCACGAATTTTTTGAAGATGTTTCAGGACTTCCGGAGATTTGATGGCAATTAAATCCATAGCCTCCGAAATTTCCGGAAAGTGAAAAGATGCAATTTCTACATCTTTCTTCGCTCCCAAAGAGGACATGCACAAATAGATTGTAACAACAAAAAAATTAGCAAACAGAAAATTCACTTCCCACAATCCTGTAGAAATCAGAGTTTGTATCAATCCGAATAAATCGGAAAGACGACTGAAATTAGTCCGAAAAAACTGCAGGAAACATTTCAACGAGTTGATCACCCGTCCACTGATCAAGTTGATCCTTGGAGTTGCGTCTAAAAGCAGCAACCTCTTCTTCCAAAATTTCAGGAGCTTTATTTCCCCAAGCACTTCTGACATAGGTAGTGACATTTGCAATTTCCCGGTCGTTTATAGGGACTGCAGCCATATTGACTGCTGCAGATGTTCCATACTTTTTGCCAAGCACTTCAATCTCACCTTTTAAACCTTTGAGAATAATATTTGAAATTAATGAAGGGTCAGAAATTGCCCACAGTGAACCCGCAAGCGGAGGATACTGCCCTTCTATTCCAAGACCATTCGCTTGATGACAAGAAGCACATCTTAATGCAAAGATTTTTTTTCCCGAATCTAGCTTTCGTTCCAAGCGAAGAGCATCCCTTTCTTCCTCCGAAAGTTCAATAATCTCTTGGGGCGGGTGCAAATGAAATTTATTCGTGGAGTGAGCAAGTTGAATAGAGCAAACAAATATTAAACAACCAAAAACAAAAACAAAAATCAAAGGCGCAGTAAGAAATCCTTTTGTTGGGGGATGTTTGTGAATATTCAACTCCGCATGAATTTCGACCATATCCTTATCGGACATGGATTCTGGAGAAATATTAGAATCTTTTTTGCTCATTGTAATGGTTGATCAGAAGCGGACAACTCTGCCGCAGTCCACATTTGCATAGGGGTTCTATCACTAAGGCTAAAACGCACGGAAGCAACTTCGGCAGCAGTGACAGCAGTCGCTGAATTACCCCAATCATTCCGGATATAAGTCAATACATCAGCAATTTGCTGATCCGTCAAAGAGCCAGGTGGAATGCCTGGTGCAACCATCACATTGTTATACTTAACTCCACTAACTTCAATCTCACCCATCAGCCCATACATTGATATTTTTATAAGTCTTTCCTTATCTCCCAAAACCCAGTCTGAATCAGCAAGCGGAGGAAATTGCCCTGCAAGCCCTTTTCCATTTGTTTGATGGCAGGTGTAACAAAGACCACCACCAGGAGCGGCTTTCATGTAAATCTCTTTGCCGGAGGCAATTTGATCACTCAACCAAACAGGGTATTCAGGACCGGTAATTGAATCAGCATCAGCAATCTCATCTGAGTCGTCGATTTCATCTGCTATGAGAGATGGATCATCTACGAATGCCATTTCAGGAAGCTCATAGTCCTGCTTCAATGAACGAAGGTATCCAACTATTCGATCTGCCCGAACCGAAGGTTTGATAAATTTTGTATTTCCATTGAAAAGAACAACTTCAAGAGAACCACTTTTTTCTTGGTCTGAAACTTCGTACAAAAATGGACTAGGAGGACAAACTGACTCAGGGACAAGTGACTGAGGTTCAAAAAGATGTTGATGTAACCATTCTTCGGTGTACTCCCTAAGACCAACATTCGCCAAGTCAGGCCCAATTCGCGTATTACCTAAAAGCACATGCTCTTGGAGTACATAGTCACGAGCAACCGAAGGTCTTTTTCCCCATCCTCGCTCAACATCAAAACCTGAGTCAACCATCCTGACTTGTTGGGTATGACAGGTCGTACAACCTAAAGATAAATATTCCTTGGCGCCTTGTTGAGCGATTCCGGGTAAAGGATATGGGTAAAGATCGGCATCAACTGGAACAGATCCATCTTCGTTTAAAACTTCGGCAGTGGGAGATAAATCACCGAACTGAGACCTTGCACCAACAACGAACGCCATCCAGGCAAACCCAAGAGTAAGAAAAATGTAGAGCGTGAATTTTAAAAGATTATTCACTTTGCTCCTCCTTTTGAAAGAGTGAGGGAACTATAAAGAGTAATGATTGCAAGAGGACTGGGAAATATAACTTTCCACACATTCACCACAAAAACAAGTTGTGAAAAGCCAAGAACCACAAAGGCGATTTCAGTAATAAGAAAGTATGGTTTAACTGAAGAGATTACTGAAGATGCCCATTCTAAAGAGGGTTGCTGTGCTAAAACTCCATGAGTAAGTCCACCAATTAAATAGGCTAAAAGAAGCATTAGAACACCGAGGGCAGAAGTCCAAAAATGAAAAGACTTGGCCGCTTTGCCGATTTCCTTACCAGTAATTATAGGAAGCATATGATAAACAAGTCCGAATATTATCATGCTGAAAAATCCATAGACTCTTTGATTGAAATGAAACTCATTAATCAACGAAAATTGAGTGATCTTGGCGACGGCAGGTAGAGAGAAAATCACTCCGATATAACTAGAAATGGTGTATGATAATGTACCAAAAATGACAAATCGAAGGGGAAGACTATTCCAAACTTTTCCTATGTCTTGAAAAGCCGTGCCATGAAAATTTGTGGAGGCTACGGCGATCGGGAATATCATCGCAATACTCATTACGGTTGCAATCGCTGGAATCCACATCGGGACTGGTCCACCTTCCAAATGATGAACGACTGACCATGGTGCTAATGCGGCTATGCACCAAAAACCAAATATCGCCAAATAATACTTATCAATAGGCCGACCTAGAATAACAGGAATTATGTAGTAAGCAGCACCAAGAGCAGCGGGCGTAAGCCATAGCCAAATAACATTTTGACCAAACCACATAGATAGGACCGACTGTAAAGTTCCACGTGCGGGATTAGCTTCTAATCCATTCCAAGCAATCAGGAATAAAAGTGGAAACCAAAGTAAAGACGCGAGTAAAAACCACTGGGGTGCAATGGTTTCCTTCTTTTTTCTCGATCGATGTACAACCACTATCAATGTAGAAATCAGTAGATACGAAGAAAGCAAGGCGGGCCATACCACTGAGGGCATTTCTAGCAATTCATGAGCATTCATCTTGCCGTCAAGAATCCCCATTAATCCAAAAGAAATTGCAAGATTCCAAATATGACCTCCAAGTAGAAGAAAGAAGCTACCCCTAACCTCAGCTTGGGCCAATCGGGAGATTATCCATAGGGTAACAGCAAATATTGAATTTCCACCCCATCCGTAAACGAAAGCATTCGCTTGGACGATTTTGATCTTTCCATAGGTAAACCATTCAAGAGAAGACAGAAAAAATGGATCGGTCAACTTTGCCGATGCAATGTAAGCAAGTGAGGCAGCAGCGAGTAACCACAGACCTGCAGAACTAACAAAAAAAGACACCGCATACTTCAGTGACTTATCAATAATCTCTTCGTTAGTCTCTTTCACGGTTCAATTGATTGTTTGATCTTCGAATTTCCTTGATATTTTAAAACAATACTTTCCATCGTTGTTTCGATTGAAGAGTTTTTATCCTCATGGAAAGATATAATCTGTTTGGAGTACAAAGTGTTTTCGTCTTCATACGTGCTGATTTTATGAAGGCGGGTGTCATCAACCATTTTAGTTGCACTTTCAGGCTTCTCGGGTTGCAAAAATTTCTGAACAAACAAAAAAGTGATCACCAATCCGATTACAGCTGTAAGGGTAAAGAAAATACTGCATCCACTAGCTTTATTTGGAGTAGGATTAGGATCACTCATGATGATTGATAGAATCAAGAATGCGCGGATCTCTTACAGGAATTATCTCTGCGACTTCTGATCGGTAACTCTTCAGGACTGCCCACGCACTGAGGCAACCAACTCCCACAAAACTGAAAAGCCCCCAAATTAAGTGACTTCCAAAAACAGTGCGAGCTTCGTACCCAACAAATGCTCCCGGGACAATTTCGCGACCTGGGATTATATTCCAGTACAAATCTAATGCATGAAAAACTAAAATCCATAAAACGATGAAAAGGAGTTTGGGACCATCAATCTTGCTTCTGTAAAATAAAAGATAGAGGAAAGGAAAAAAGAAATGACCAAAAATCAGTCCCATACTAACCCAAAACCATCCAGAGAGTGCCCCGGTATTGGGATCAACTTCGCGTATGTTATACCAAAATGTTTCCTCAGGAATATTAGCACTGTAAATAAGAAAATATTGAGAAAAGCTAATATAAGCCCAAAATACCGTAAAAGCCAAAGATAGACATGCTAAGTCATACTGATGGGCTTGCTTGTAGAGCCCCCTCAAAGAACCCTTGGATAAGTATAAACACAATATAATTGTAACTGCGAGTGCGGATCTCATTCCAGAAGCAAAAAACCAAACCCCATACATCGTGGAAAACCATTGATATTCAAGACTCATAAATAGATCAAAGGCACCGAAAGTTAGTGCAAGAGCCGCTGCGGGAATTCCTAGGGCTGATATTTTAACTCCAATTCGAGTCCACTCTGGGTTTCCATCTTTATCTTGCGAAAAAGACGCTTTTCTTAACCTGTAACTAAGTCCACAAAATATTCCAAAATACAAAAACAAACGTAAACTGAAAAAATAAAGGTTTAAATAACCAGCTTTTTTTTTGGTACAACACATCGTCTGCAATAACAAGTTCCTTGAGTGGATCGTAGGTAACATTTTGAACCTCAATCCAAGACCATAAAATTCCAGAATTTTCGCCGCCGAACCAAGCCACCAGTAGTAAAGGCGATAAGCATAACGCTAACCATGGGAAAGCCGCTACCCCATGCTCTAATTGTCTTCTAACGATTGGAGTCCAATGTGAATTAAAGATCCGAAAAATCATGATCAACATCAGCATACCAATTGAAATACTTAACCAAAAAGAACATCCCCACAACCATCCAAGGTATGGACTTTCGTCACCTCCACTTAGCCCGCTCGCCAAACCAATCAGACCAATTCCTAAGCACAAAATTGCACCAGCAAGTAGTCTAGTGGAGAGATCGAAGTTATCTATCGTCCTAGAAACCTGAATCTCACTCATGACCCACCTCCCGAAGAAATTGAAGCGGTTGCCTCACTCACAAAGTCTTGCAATGCACGGACATAAAGAACAATTGCCCAACGTTCTCGAGGTGAAAGTCTGTCCTTTAATCCAAGCATAATACCCGAGGCGGATCCCATAGAGATTGCATGATAAATTTGACCATCAGTCCAAGGAGCAGCAGATTCGAGGTAAGTTCCGGATTGAGAGGCGTCAGAAAGATTTCTGGGAGCGATTCCAAATTTTGCTGTTACTCCCATTCCGTTACCATAATCTCCATGACAAATGGAACAGTGAATATCATATTTTTCTTTCCCCAACCTCATAAGTGACATACTTGGGTTAGCGGCATGAGGTATTTTCGCTATCCAATTGCCATTAATATCTTTGCCAGTTTTGAATCCAACAGAATCGAAAGTAGGATTAGCAGAAAATACATTGTTGGAGTTGTTTGAGTTTCCCCGAAGTACAGTTCCCCGAACAGGCAATCGGTCAGCAGAATCATCCCCAAAAAATGTGTTTTTCGTCTGCGACTTGAATTTAGCTTGTCGGTCCATGTCCGGGAAAACTTCAATCGGAGTATTTTCTGTGAAGTCTCCTCTGAAACCCAGAATTGAAACACCAAGAATTAAAACAATTATGTAAATGGAAAGAAAATATCTCATACCCTATTGGACCCGCTCCTTTATAAATCCAACCGATTTACCACCCAAATCTTTAAGAAATGAAAGTGTTTTTTCGTCATCAAAATTAGGGTCGTCAACCTCGATTACTATCATAAATCGGTCATCTCCCGTCCTACCAAAATTAGGATGTTCAAATACTGGATGATTGTGACGGGGAAGCCGGTTGAGAAAAAACATTCCGAAAAGAGTTCCGAAAGCAGCAAATAAAATAGTGAGTTCGTAGAAAACAGGAAATGGATAGATTGGGCTGAAATAAGGCTTGCCACCAACGATAAGAGGATAATCAAAAGCGTTCATGTACCAAACGATCATCATCCCGGTAAAAAAACCTGTTATTCCTCCAAATAAAGTGAATATGGGAACTTTCGAGCGACCTACGCCCATTTGAGCATCAAGTCCGTGAACTGGCATCGGTGTGTAGCATTCCCATGCTGAGTAACCTGCCTCCCTTACTTTACCCGCTGCCTCAAAAATATCACCTGCAGAATTGAAAGTAACTGAAGCTCCGTATTTTATGTCGATCACTTTACTCATAGATAATCAATGCTTTCCATAGTGTGGATCGGCTTCAGGCATAACCATTTTTACTTCAGCCATTGGCATTAATGGTAAAAAACGAAGAAAAAGTAAAAATAAGACAGAGAAAAATCCAAAAGTCCCAACAAATGTAAAAATATCAACAATCGTGGGTGAATAATAACCCCAACTGGAAGGAAGGAAGTCACGGGAAAGTGTGGTATTTGCAATGACGAAGCGCTCAAACCACATTCCAATGTTAACAAAAATAGAAATGATCCAAACAAGTGGGGTATTTTCCCGAATACTTTTAAACCAAAAGAGTTGCGGGCAAATCACATTGCAAGAAACCATGATCCAGTAAGCCCACCAGTAGTTTCCAAATGCACGATTAACAAATGCGAATCCTTCGTAGGAATTTGCTCCATACCATGCAATGAAAAACTCCATCGAATACGCATAACCGACCATACTGCCTGTTGCTATTATGATCTTACACATATTATCGATGTGATTTTGTGTAATCAGGTCGCGAAGACCGAAAACTGCACGTAAAGGTAAAAGTAAGGTAAGCACCATTCCAAAACCGGAAAATATGGCACCCGCAACAAAGTAAGGAGGGAATATTGTAGTATGCCAACCTGGCAGGTTAGCGACCGCAAAGTCGAAAGATACAATAGTATGAACCGAAAGTACTAGAGGGGTCGATAGACCGGCCAAAAGAAGATACGCCATTTCGAAGTTTCTCCAGTGGTTGTTGGCATTTCTCCAACCCATCGAGAAAATTCCATACAAAACTTTTCGCCATGTTTGAGTTGCCCGATCCCTGATGACCGCAAGATCAGGAATCATTCCCATGTACCAAAACAAAATTGATACCGTTGCATAGGTAGAAACTGCGAACACATCCCATTCCAGAGGACTTCTGAATTGCGGCCAAATCGCGTTGGCATTAGGTAAAGGAAACAACCACCAAGCAAACCAAACCCTTCCAACATGAAACAGAGGGAAGATACCAGCACACAAAACGGCAAAAACTGTCATGGCTTCGGATGCACGATTGATTGAAGTTCTCCATTTTTGTTTAAGGAGGCAGAGAACTGCGGAAATTAAAGTCCCGGCATGACCAATCCCAATCCAAAAAACGAAATTCACAATAGCCCACCCCCAATTGACCGGGTTGTTATTACCCCAAACTCCTACACCTGTGGAAACTAAATAAACCAGACCCATTCCAGTGAAACTGGCCACAAACATGGCAATAATGAAACACCACCACCACCATTTTGGAGTCTTAGCCTCGACAATGCCGCATATTTTCTCCGTAACCCAATGAAAATTTCTTTTGTTCAGAACCAGAGGGTCATCATGCCAAGGTGCGGGTTTAACCTTCCGCATTATCTCATGCTGAAATTCCGCTTCCTTGGTTTTAGGAGATGATGCCATGATCAATGGGCCTTACTTTTTGAGGGTCCCTCACCGTTATGTACTGGATGAGACTTGTCCTTATATTCTCGAGTAGCGTGAGGATAAGAAAAGTAGTCTGGCATCTTAGAATTAGGATTTCGAACTTTCGCTAAAAAAGTTGTTCTTGGCCTTGTATTTAGGTATCCAAGAACGGAATAATTCCGAGGATCACTTTTCAAAATACTCACTCGGCTATTAGGATCAGACAAATCTCCGAATGCAACTCCATCAGAAGGGCATACTTGTTGACAAGCAGTTTTGATCGTTCCATCACTCACCTTTAGATCGTCTTGTTCGAGGGAGAGTTCAGAGCCATCTTTTCCCGACTGATGCAAAGCATTTCTTTGTGCAGCTACTTTTACTTTAATTTTTGCTTCTTGGATTCTTTGTACGCAATAGGTACATTTCTCCATCACTCCCCTCATCCGAACAGTAACATCAGGATTTTTTCCCATTGAAGGCAAAGGATCATTCTTTTCTCCCAATGGTCCTTGGTAAAGCTCGTTTGTATTCCTTTTATTCCAATCAAAAAAGTTAAACCTTCTGACTTTGTAAGGGCAATTGTTTGCGCAGTAACGAGTTCCTACGCAACGGTTGTAAGCCATTGCATTCAAGCCTTCCTCATCATGCACAGTCGCGTTAACAGGGCACACGCTTTCACAAGGAGCGGTTTCACAATGCATGCACGAAATTCCTTGAAATGAAACCTGAACATCTGATGGAATTTCAGCACCTTCCCTAGGTTTTGAACTGTAATAACGGTCAAGTCTGATCCAATGCATTTCACGGCCCCTCAACACTTGGTCTTTTCCGACCACGGGAATATTGTTCTCACTTTGGCAAGCTACAACACAAGCACTGCAACCCGTGCATTGATTTAAATCAATTGCCATGCCCCACTGATGAATACCGTGCTTTTCAGACTTCTCGTAATTATGATCAGGATGTTCATAAGAAGAATTTCCACGAGGAGTTTTCTGAGCCTTAAATCCAATGTCCTTGGCTTGGTCTTTGCCCCAAATTGTAGGCGAGTGAGATTCAGCACCCATTTTTGCCGCAAAAGAGTTGTCTTTGTAATATTTGGAAGCGTTTGTTTCCCGAACAATAGCGCGCCCTTCCATTGACCAGTGCTCTTGCACATTAGCCAATATTTGAAATTCACCGGTTGGCTTGCAACTAACGGCGGTTAGCACTCTATCTTTCTTGTGATTAAAAAATTTAGAGGAATCATATCCACACCCAGTTCCGACTCTCCCAGTCTTTTGTCTCCCCATTCCAATGGAAGCTACGATTGTGTAATCAGCTAATCCGGGCTGGAGGTACAATGGTCCCCTGAGGGTCGAATCGCCGAAGCTGAGTTCAACAATGGGTGCTTTCTGTTTTCCGTCCTTAAAATAGGCGTTATCGGGAGCTATTTCACCGCTTTCGTTTAGCATCGTCGCCCTTGGTAAAAGTCCTAGGTCCGGATATTTAGCTTCTAACTCTTTCGCAAAAACAGGACTAATTAATAAAGCGTTGTCCCAAGTAAGTTTAGTAATTGGATCTGGACATTCTTGCATCCACCCATTGTTAACGTATCTCCCGTCCCAGGAGTGAAAATCGGGGACTAATAAAACTTCGAGGTTTTCAGAGTTAAGTTGTGTAAAAGAGGGAGAAGTTTTAATCAGAGCATTTCTTGTCTCAAACAAACTAGGGTCATTCTCCAGCATTCTAGGAGAATTAACGGGGTGCAGACCGAGCCTGAGAAAATCTTCAAAAGAGCTTTTATTAGCTCCTGTATTAATTTCATCATCGAAAATTGATTGGACAAACTCGAAGGAATCTCTTGGATCTTCAAGGATATTTAACAAGCAGTCAACATCAGATACCGTGTCAAATAGCGGAGATATAAGCGGTTGAACGGGCACCACCGAATCATTGTCCCAAGTCAAGCCTATGTCCCAAGACTCTAGGTAGTGTGATTGACCGATGTGCAGGTCGCAAATCTGTGAAGACTCATCGATCGAGAAACCGATGCGGGCTGAATTCTCTAGCTTGCTGGAAATTTCGTCCCAATTAATAAAGGACTGGGTATGAAAAACTGGATTGCCCCCTAAAATGAGTAGAGCATCTGTTTCTTGGTTAAGGATTGATTTTTCTAAATTGAGGATAGGTTCAGAAACATCAAACTCAATTGATTTGTACTTGATATTTTTGCCTGTGACACCAAGTGCATGGTTGATGGCAAAGACGGCAACATGAACATCCTCCGGAAGATGATTACCAGCTAGGACAAGGGATGATGACGAATTGTTACAAATATCCGTTGCACATTCAGATATCCATTTCGTATGTTCAGAGAATTGCTTTTTTTCTTTATTGAGATGAGCAATTAACTTTTTGTCTTCACTTTTTAATTTCGTAAGAATACTGGCTAAAAATACCCTTGTAAAAGAAGAAAACTTTGAACTTTCCAGCCTGAGTCTGTGATCAGCCACGCCCCCTGTTATGGTGAGGTCCGACTCTACAGAATACAAACGATTCATCGTCTTTGCGTCTTCCGGCTTGTTTGGTCTGATCTGCCTACCTGCCATAAAAGAACGGGAATTAGCTTGGTTGTAGGCTTCCCTGTTGCCAAGGAAGTCGCAATCCAGAGACAAGACTCGCTGACGGCGTTTAAAGTCAGGTATTGATCTTATCGAATGATTTAAGCCGAAAGCCGAAGCCAAGTCTTTTTCCGGTTTCTTCATGTCGATCGGTTCATATTCAAACCATTTTACATTTTTTTCAGCAAATACTTTTTTAAGTTTTTTGCGTGCTAAAGAAAAAGAAGAATCTGAAATAATGGCTAGCTTTTTGTCTTTGGCCCAGCCGATAAGTTCAGTCAGTGAATCAGTAGTTGAAACTTTTCTCCATCTGGTGGACGAGGAACCAGCGTTTTGAACAACTTCTTTTTTAAAAGAACCCCGAGAGCGATCTGGGTCGTAGATATCCAATACAGAAGCTTGTGCGTAAATGTCGGTCCCGCCCCCGAATGGAAGATAGGATGGATTTCCTTCCACTTTTGTAGGCCTGCCTTCGTGAGACTCCACAATGAGGGGGGTAAATCCTTTAGAAGTGGGCATGGAGGTAGAGTAGAAACTGGGAACTCCAGGTACTAGCTCTTCCGGACTTTTACCATAGGGTAAAATAGTATGCTCGGGTCGCCTGCATCCAGTCATACCGATCCCAGCCAAACCAAAGGAAGCAGCCATGACTTTCATGAATCCACGACGTTGAACCCCGTCCATCATACTCGCTCCTTCAGGGAATTCCCGTTCGACCCAAGACCGGAATTCCGGTGTATCAGCTAGACCGTCCAAGCTCTTCCAGTAGTGCTTGCCGTTCTCTAGAGACTCGTTTTCATTTTGGTTGATCATCGGTGACAGCCAGTACAGCTAAGGGGTGGATTTACTCCCCAACTTTCTTTAATGTTAAGACCAGCATGAATTTGTGCGAGGTCAAGATCGTCATTTGAAGATGCTGGTGCCGTCCAAGCAAGATTGGTCACCTCAGACATAGGCCTAAGAGATTCTTCAGGGTTTCGGTGACATTCTAGGCAAAAAGACATACTGAGGTGCTTCGCATGGTGAACGACTTTCATTTGGTCAACTCGGCCATGGCATTCTACACAACTTATGCCTCTATTGACATGGATAGCGTGGTTGAAATATACATAGTCGGGAACTTTGTGAATTCTTACCCATGGGATGGAGGGACCAGCGGTTAGTTGTCCATCTTCATTGGCATCCTCTCCCTCCGATAATCTGCCATCTTTATCATCATCTTCTCCGTAATAAGAATCCCTGACAACTTCGAGTAGCGGGGAATTGGCCTTGATGTTATTGTGACAAGACATGCAGATGTTGGCAGATGGGATGTTTGAGTGGGATGACTTGTCAACCCCATGATGGCAATAACGGCAGTCAAGCCCGAGGTGCCCAGAATGAAAACTGTGGTCAAAAGGAACTGGTTGGGTTGGCTGGTAGCCTACGCGGGTATACTTAGGAGTCGCATAATAAGTTATGCCTGCCGTCACTGTCCCGCCAATCAAACCGAGCCCGATAATTAATTTGACGGGAACTAAATTGACCCATTTTGGAAAAAAATTTCGCATTTACCAAAGGAGTCGATTAGAAAAAAATGCGTCCAATAAATGCAACAAAGAACTACAAATATTGAAATCAAACATTTGTTGAAATGTGTAGGAAACGAGCACTAATTTTTCTCTATCCAAATACAGGACTTTCTACAATATTAAAAAAACTAAAGTAATACTATTAATATTACTTAATGCATTTCATTAGAATGGATACACTTATCAACGAGTTTGTTTGAAATTAAGTGCAAAGAATTTTAACAAGACAGAATTGAAAATTTCATCTGAAAGAAAACAAGTAATTGTGATTGGTGCAGGTATATCTGGCATTTGCGCCGCTGTTGCTGCTGCCAGGCAGGGTGCTAGCGTTGCTTTAATCGAACAAAGAAACTCTTTGGGTGGAAGAATTGGTTCAGAATGCAGGTTTCCCTTTGAAGATATAAATCCTCCCAATTTTCCATATTCAAGAGAATCTGGGCTTTTGGATGAAATCTTGCTGCTGATAGCCTTAGAAAATCGCGAAGGGAATTATCTAGGACAAGGGCGCGTGTTGAGAAATTTTTTGATCAAGGAACCAAGACTTGAAATATTCTTAAATCAAAAGGTATTTGAAGTTGATCTTGAAAAATCCAACAATCGTATCGCAGCAGTGGTCTCGATTTCTTCTGTTAATTCAAACCGAAAACATTTTAAAGGAAATTATTTCATAGACTGTAGCGGAGGTGGATTTATATCCCAAATGGCTGGAGCAGAGGGAGAAACAGGAATCGATCAGATGGAAAAAAACATTTTTTCAAAAAATGATTTTCAATCAAGGGCTCGAATTGCAACAACGATTACAATTGCCAGAGCAGAACAATCAATTCCCTTTGAATGTCCAAGTTGGGTAAGAATCAAATGGCTTGAAAATATCATGTCGGCAAAACTCGACCTAATGGAATCACTTTCAAAAAATCCAGTTGGTGATCATAATCTAGAATGGCTAGGTCCAGGGCTAAAATCAAACATTTCCTCTGAGGAAATAGCTTGGGCTACTTGGGATTACATCAAGAATCATTCTCCTATGAAAGACTCTTTCAAGCCAATGGTGATTGAAAATATTTCACCTTTTACTTTCGTGCGTGATGGTTTTCGTGGTACTGGAGATTACATTCTTAAACCAAAAGATATAATGGAAGGTAAAAGATTCTCAGACTCCGTGGCACTGGGCAGAGCACCCCTTGATACGGAAAATGGGCTTTTGTTCTCAAGTCACGGAAAAGTATTTTTGCACCAGCCTTTTGAAATCCCTTTTCGATGCCTTCACTCTAAGACCATCCATAATCTTCTTTGGACTGGGGAATATTCTTCCGCAACAAGTCACGCTTCTTCTTCACTCAATCATCCCCCTACTTCTGCACAGATGGGAGAAGCTGCTGGTCTTGCTGCAGCACTCGCATCCGAAAGTAAGTCTCTCGGGATATTAAGAAACAAATCTTTGATCAAAAAACTTCAAAAATCACTATACCGAAGAAATCACCAAATTAGCCTTGATCTATTTTCCGACGAGGAAAATCTTGTACTTGATGCAAAAATATCTCCTTCTTCAAATTTAAAATCTTTTCTGCCCTCGAAATATTCTACAGGAAAGCCCGTACTATTCTCGCGAGGTATGATTCAATTCCCACTTTGCACAAAAACAATACAACGCATTCAACTGTTCTTAGAAACCCAGCATGAGATTACTCTTGAATGGCGCCTGCTCGAAGGATCTTCTCATAATCATGCTTTACCGGGAGTTTGTATAGACAGCGGAAGTGTTCGAGTTTCAAAAAACCATGGTAAATGGGTTGAGATAGAAGTTAATTCAATTATTAAATCCCACGGTTGGCATTTCCTTGAACTCAAGTCAAGTGAACCCATACGACTCCATACTCAAAAGGATGCTCCGCCAGGAATTCTTTTCCATCGTTCAAAAACTAACGCTGATCAAGCAGCAAAAAACCCATATTCAGAATTTGTTCCTGTTGTATCGTGCTGTTTAGAACCACCGAATGCCCCTTTAATTAAAGTATTCCCATCTCAAAGCCCTTACCTTTCAGAAAATGTAATGCTTTCAAACAACCAACCAACAAATTTACCAAACCTATGGGTTTCTCAATCCACAGATTTTAAATACCCGGAATACCTCGATTTCCAGTGGGAAAAACAAAT
>MDTB01113531.1_pt1 | contig 15890 bp, 19 predicted proteins | sample 811161 | NCBI WGS metagenome assembly MDTB01 (sample SAMN05326650, study PRJNA326480) | marine metagenome | isolation source: seawater | place: Mediterranean Sea | collected 2009 | reverse complement strand
TAAAATTATAGATAATAAGACTGGGTTCATTTGTCTTTAATGTAATTGTTAGTTGAAATTAATCAACATAGTAATTACATTTAGATTATGAATTATAGTTTTGAATATATTGATATAATACTCCTTGCAATGATTGCGGGTTTCATTTTCTTAAGGTTAAGAGGAATCTTAGGTAAAAGAACTGGTTTCGAAGGAAAAGCACCATCTCAATTTGAAAAAGTTTTAAATGATATTAAAATTGAAAAAAAAACTACTCGTCATAATAATTTCGATGATAAAGCTCAGCAAGAGTTTTTAAAGGGTGCAAAGATTGCTTATGAAACAATTATAACTGACTTTAGTGATAATGATAACAAGCTTACAGCAAGCAAGCCTTTATTGAATAAAAAAATTAATGATCAGTTTGAAAAAGCTTTAAATGAAAGAAATAAAAGAGGTCATTTTGCTGAAATTACTTTTATTGGAATTAATTCTGCATCAATTAAAGAGCATAACAAAACAGACCAAGTTTTAAATGTTACTGTTGATTTTGTAGGTGAAGTAATTACTTGTATTAAGGATAAAGATAAAAAGATTATTTCGGGAGATCCTAAAAAAATTAAAAAAATTTATGATACATGGGTTTTTTCTAGAGACACAAGATCAAATAACCCAAATTGGCAATTAGTGGATACATTAACATAATTGAACGATAAGATTTCAGATAAAGACAAAAAGGCTTGGGAAAATTTCTTATCTAGTGATGAAAAGTTAACTAATAAAGATCTTAAATTAAATAAAAATTTTTTTTTTAAAACTACTCATGTAGATTTGCATGGTTATACTTTAAAAGATGCGAATATAATTATAAAAAAACTCATAAACAATTCATATGATAATGGGGTTTCAAAAATTACCGTTGTTACTGGCAAAGGCCTTCATTCAAATATTGAAAAAAATCCATACATTTCTAAAGATTTGAGTATTTTAAAGTATTCAGTTCCAGAATATATTGAAAATAATGCTGAATTAATGGAAAAAATTATTAAAATAAAAGATGCAGAAATTCAAGATGGTGGTAAAGGCGCTTTTTATATCTTTTTAAAAAAGAAATTATAAAATAAATTTAGATAAATCTGTATCTTTAACTAAATTATCTAAGTTTTTGTTTATGTGCTCTTTATCAATAATTATTTTTTCTCCTGATCTATCGGTTGCAGTAAAACTAATATCATCTAAAATTTTCTCAATAATGGTATGTAGTCTTCTGGCTCCAATGTTTTCAACAGCCGTATTGACTTCAGATGCTATTTTTGCAATCGCATTTATCCCATCTTCAGAAAATTCAAGATCAACGTTTTCTGTTTTTAGTAGAGCCACATATTGCTTAATTAAACTATAATCAGGCTCTTTTAGTATTTTCTTAAAATCATCACTCGTTAATGCTTCGAGTTCCACTCTAATCGGTAATCTTCCTTGTAATTCAGGAAGTAAATCAGATGGCTTGGCAAGTTGAAATGCTCCTGATGCAATAAACAAAATGTGATCTGTTTTTATAGGCCCGTGTTTAGTATTTACTGTTGTTCCCTCAATCAAGGGCAATAAATCTCTTTGTACACCTTCTCTTGATACGTCTCCACCAACTCTATCAGTTCTTGCTGAAATCTTATCTATCTCATCTAAAAAAACAATTCCATTGTTCTCAGTTGATAATTTAGCCGCTTTAATAATTTTATCTTGTTCAATTAATTTATCAGACTCGTCATTAATTAAAATTTCATGTGACTCTTTAACGCTCATTTTCTTTTTCTTTTCTTTATTGCCCATAGATTTGCCAATCATTTCACCAATATTAATCATGCCAACATTTGCTCCCGGCATACCTGGAATTTCAAATGATGTCCCATTCGAAGCAGTTTCACTAACAGCAATCTCTATTTCATTATTATCTAAATCACCATTTCTAAGTCTTTTTCTAAAACTTTCTCTTGTAGCTAAGCTTGCTTTTTTACCAACCAATGCATCTAAAACTTTTTCTTCAGCAGCTTTTTGTGCCTGAGCAAAAACTTCTTTCCTTTTTTTCACTTTTTCCATTGAAATAGCAATTTCTATTAAGTCCCTAACTATTTGTTCAACATCTCTTCCAACATATCCAACTTCTGTAAATCTAGTTGCTTCAACTTTCACAAAAGGAGCCTCAGCAAGCTTTGATAGTCTTCTTGAAATTTCGGTTTTTCCAACTCCAGTTGGACCAATCATCAAAATATTTTTTGGTAAAACTTCGTTTTTCATTTCACCTTTAAGAGCCTGTCTTCTCCATCTATTTCTTAAAGCAACCGCTACAGCTTTTTTTGCTTTATTTTGACCAACAACAAATCGATCTAATTCAGAAACTATTTCTCTCGGAGACAAAGAACTTACTAAAGATGACTCTTCTTTTTCTGTTTTATCTTTTGGATGAAGGGGTGTTACGTTTGTATTATCCATTATATTTTTTCAATTTTAACATTGTTGTTAGTAAAAACACATATATCAGCCGCAACTTTGATTGCTTTTTTTGCAACTTCTTCTGCAGACATATTTTCTTCTATTAATACTTTACCTGCAGCTAAAGCATAATTTCCTCCAGAGCCAATCCCTATCACATCCCCCTCAGGCTCTAGTACATCTCCTGTTCCAGAAATGATATAACTGTTGTTTTTATCACCAACAGCCATTAAAGCTTCTAATCTTCTTAGGTATTTATCTGTTCTCCAATCTTTTGCTAATTCTACGGCAGCTCTTGATAAATTTCCTGCATGTTTTTCAAGCTTTCCCTCTAATCTTTCAAATAAAGTTAGAGCATCTGCCGTTGATCCTGCAAAGCCTGCTACAACATCTCTTTTTTCAATTTTTCTAACTTTTGATGCAGTGCTTTTAACAACAGTATTCCCCATGCTGACTTGTCCATCTCCAGCAACTACTACTTCATTGTTCTTTCTTACTAGCACAATTGTTGTCATACTTAATAAATGGTAACTATTTTTGATACTTCAAGTGTTTAGACTGATATTGATATAGATGGATTATGTATGTATACCATTAAAAATATATGTCTAGAAAAGGAAAAGTATCTCGAAAAACTAAAGAAACAAGCATCAATGTCGAGGTCAATATTGATGGTAAAGGTAAATACCAAATTGACACGGGCATAGGCTTTTTGAATCACATGCTTGAACAATTATCTAAACATTCACTTATCGATTTAAAAGTTAAAGCAAAAGGAGACACACATATTGACCTTCATCACACTACTGAAGATACAGGAATAGCTATTGGTGAAGCTTTAAAAAAAGCTGCTAAAAAATTTGTGGGTATAAAAAGATACGCACATGCGATGATACCAATGGATGAAACATTATCACGTGTAGCAGTTGATGTTTCGAACAGACCTTATCTGATATGGAAAGTAAAATTAAAGGTAGAGAAACTTGGAGAGATGGATACTGAATTATTTAAAGAATGGTTTCAGGCCTTCTCACAATCAGCTGGAATTACTTTACATATTGAAAACATTTATGGCGATAATAGCCATCATATTATTGAGTCTTGTTATAAAGGCCTAGCAAGATCTTTAAGAGCTGCATTGGAGATGGATCCCAGAAATAAGAAGAGTATTCCATCTACTAAAGGCTCATTATAAGTTTAATGAAGGTCACAATTGTTGATTATAATTCGGGCAATATTAGCTCGGTGATAAACTCCTTTAAGGAAGCTGCAAAAGATAAAGTAATTATCGAGGTGACCTCAGATTTAAACAAGATCAAAACTAGTGATAAACTTGTACTACCGGGGCAGGGTTCGTTTAAAAGTTGTATTGATGCACTTACTAATATTAACGGTTTAGTTGATACTTTAAATGAGTTTGCAATTAATAACAAAAAACCCCTTCTTGGAATTTGTGTAGGATTGCAAATGTTTGCTGATGTTGGTTATGAAGAAACAGAAACTAAAGGTCTTAGTTGGATTTCAGGCAAGGTATCAAAAATAGATAATAAAAATGGAAAATTTAAACTCCCTCACATTGGCTGGAACCAAGTTAATATACTTAAGAATAGTAAGATTTTTAAAGATATAAAAAATAATTCTCACATGTATTTTGTACATAGCTATGAATTTATTCCTAAAGATAAAAAAGTAATTTCTGCATCCACAGACTATTCATCAAATATAGTTTGCTCCGTCGAAAAAGAAAATATTTTTGGAACCCAGTTCCACCCTGAGAAAAGTGATAAAATTGGACTTAAAATAATTGATAATTTTATAAATTTATAAAAAAATGAAAATATTTCCATCAATAGATATAAAAGATAAAAAGTGTGTGAGGTTAGTTAAAGGAGACTTAGATAATAAAACTGAATATGAAATGTCACCAGTTGAGCAGGCTGGAAAATATAAAGATCATGGTTTCAAAAACTTACATATAGTCGACTTAGATGGAGCATTTAGTGGTGAAACAGTTAATCTGGATATTATCAAAGATATAGTTAGTAAATTTGATTTCAAAGTTGAGATAGGTGGTGGTATTAGAAATTTTGAAAGCATTAAAAAATATACTGATGTCGGAGTTGATAAAGTTATTTTAGGAAGTGCAGCTATTAAAGATAAAAATTTTTTGAAAGAAGCATGTCAAAAATTTCCAAACAAAATAGCTTTAGGTTTAGATGCAAAAGATGGTTATTTGTCGGTATCTGGGTGGAAAGAAAATTCTAATCAATTGACTTTAGATTATTTAAAAGAAGTTAATGACTACGGATTTAATAGATTGATTTATACGGACATTAATCGGGACGGTATGAAACAAAGCCCAAATTTTAATGAAACATTTAAAATTGCTGAGATATCAAACTGTCCTGTAATTATATCTGGTGGTGTTTCATCAATAGATGATGTTAAAAAAGCAAAGAGTTTAAAAAATATTGAAGGCATAATAGTAGGTAAAGCGATTTATGATGGTGATATTAAATTAGAGGAACTGGTAGAAGAGGATGCTTAAACATAGAATAATCCCATGTTTAGATGTAAAGAACGGTCGAGTTGTTAAAGGTATTAACTTTATTGATCTTAAAGATGCAGGAGACCCAGTTGAACAAGCTAAAATTTATAGCGATGGTGGAGCGGATGAAATTTGTTTTCTAGATATTACTGCTTCTAATGAAAATAGAGATACTATTTACGATGTAGTAAGAAAAACTTCGAAAAAATGTTTTGTACCTTTAACTGTTGGTGGTGGCGTTAGAAGTGTAGATGATATTAATAAATTACTTAATTGTGGAGCAGATAAAGTCTCAATAAATACTGCAGCAGTAGAAAACTCAAAAGTTGTATCTGATAGTTCAAGAAAGTTCGGATCACAATGTATCGTAGTTGCAATCGATGCAAAAAAAAATGGAGAGAACTGGGAAGTATTTACTCACGGAGGAAGAAATAACAGCGGTATAAATGCAATAGAATACGCAAAAAAGATGGAAGAAAGTGGAGCAGGTGAGCTGTTAGTAACTTCTATGGATAGAGATGGAACTCAAATTGGCTATGATATTGATTTAATGTTTAAAATATCTTCTAAAATAAATATTCCAATTATTGCTTCGGGTGGAGTTGGAAATTTAGATCATTTAGTAGATGGAATAAAATTAGGAAATGCTAGTGCAGTATTAGCAGCTTCAATATTTCATTATGGAAAATATTCGGTAAAGGAGGCCAAGGAATATTTGGACTCAAAAGGAATACCTGTTAGAATTTAGTATGCTTGGTACATTAGAAAACCTTTTTAACTTAGCTAGAGAGAGAAAAAAATCTCCTAAAGAAGGGTCATATACGAATAAATTATTAAGTAATAAATCATTAAGTAAAGCAAAAGTTTTAGAAGAAATAAATGAATTAATAGATGCTGTAGAAAAAGATTCAAATAAAATACATGAAGCCGCAGATGTTTTTTATCATTTGATTATGTTTCTTGAGGCAAATAATATTAAGGTTGAAGATATAATGTCTGAGTTAGATAACAGAAAAAAATGAGATATGATAATAATAATATTTTTGCAAAAATTTTACAGGGGGAGATTCCATGTAATAAAATTTACGAGGATGAATTTGTACTATCATTCCATGATATTAATCCACAAAAAAAAATTCATGCACTAGTAATTCCCAAGGGAAAATATACCGATCTTGATGACTTTAGTTTAAATGCAAGTCCAAATGAAATTGTTGGTTTGATAAAAGGAATTAACATAGTTGCAAAAAAATTAAAAATTTCAGTTGATACAGGAAAAGGCTACAGAGCATTAGCAAATATAAGTGAGGACGGAGGACAAGAAGTTTCTCACTTACATTTTCATTTATTTGGTGGTGAAAAAGTAGGAAAAATGGTTGAGTGAAAGAAACTGTAATTAGAAATTATTTAGAGATGAAGTCTTTTAATTCTCTTATTGAGAGTGTAGCACCCGTGTTAGAGTGTTCAATTGATTTTGTAAAACCTGATGATTTTCAATTAAATAAATTTTTTTATAAAAATGTTGGCAAAAAACATAGATGGACAGATCGGTTGTCTTGGTCCGAGTCTGATTGGATAAAATATTCATCAGATCAAAAAGTTGAAACTTATGTTTTAAGAGTTAAAGATGATCCTGCAGGTTATTTTGAATTAATTTTACATTCAGATTTTCAAGAAATTGAAATTGCATATTTTGGTTTATTAGAAGAATACCATAAAAAGAAATTAGGAGGATACCTACTTTCATCCGCAATTAAAAAATCTTTTGAAAAAAGTTGTATAAAGAGGGTGTGGGTTCACACCTGTACTCTTGACCATGAAAATGCTTTAAAAAATTATTTAGCAAGAGGCATGAAGATTTATCATAAAGAGATTATCAAGATTTAGTTAATGTAGGGAAGTTTAAAAATATTTTTTTTAAGTATTTTATTTTTTTTCAAAGATGAAATATAAGTGATATTTAAATTTTGATAAATATCTATTGTTTGCCAACCTATTAGATTAAAATTTTTTATATCAAAAAAAATGTTAATTTCATTCTGATCTTTTAAAATGGTAAAATTTACAAATTTATTATCAACTATTCTTTCTTTTAAATTTTTAATTTCTTTAATTAAAAAATTTTTATCAAGAATATAATTTAGAGGCGTATTCTCGATGGAATATCTATAATAAGTTTCATTTTGAGTTTTAATTACAAGAGATTTTCCATTAGAAACTAAAATTTTGTTTTTTAATTTGTTATATTTGCAAAAAATTTTTTTTGGATACTCAATAATACAATTTCCCGACTCCACTTTGCCATTAATGTTTTGTTCAAAATTAAAGCTTAAATTATCAGTATTTACTAAATTATATATTATATTTTCTTTAATTGAGCTTAAAGCAACATTATTAAAGTTAATTAATAAAAAAAATAAAAAAACCTTTCTCATGAAAGAACATCTCTTTTGCCAACATGATTTGCTTTACTAACTATTCCTTCTGCTTCCATCATATCAACAATTCTAGCCGCTCTGTTGTAACCTATTTGCAATTTTCTTTGTAAAAAAGAAGTAGAGGCTTTGCCTTCCGATCTAACAATTTCTATTGCTGATTGATATAGTGCATCTTTCTCACCAATATTCTTTGAACCATCTTCGATTTCCTTTTCATCCACAAAATTTAATATTTCATCTATGTAATCAGGTTCAGCTTGAGATCTTATAAAATTATTTATTTTTTCTATTTCGTTGTCAGAAACAAAAGGAGCATGAATTCTTAAGATTCTATTTGCAGAAGACATGTAAAGCATATCTCCTTTGCCAAGCAGCTGTTCAGCTCCTTGTTCACCTAAAATTGTCCTACTATCTATTTTAGATGACACCTGAAAAGAAATTCTTGTTGGAAAATTAGCTTTAATTGTCCCTGTTATTACATCTACACTCGGTCTTTGAGTTGCCATTATGATATGAATTCCAGCAGCTCTTGCCATTTGAGATAATTTTTGAATATAATTTTCAATTTCTTTACCAGCTACTAACATTAGATCTGACATCTCATCCACAACAACAACTATATATGGCATAGGCAGTTTGTGCTTAGCATTATAACTGTCAATATTTCTGACTCCTTCTTTTGTCATTAATCTATATCTACTTTCCATTTCTTTAACTACCCATCCAAGTACTGAGGCTGCTTTTTTAGCTTCAGTTATTACAGGACATAACAAATGCGGAATACCTTCGTAAGTAGAAAGCTCTAGCATTTTTGGGTCAATTAAAATGAATTTACATTTTTCAGGAGTATGTCTGTAAAGAAGAGATAAAATAATTGTGTTAATGCAAACCGACTTACCAGACCCAGTAGTTCCAGCAATTAATAAATGAGGCATTGAGGTTAAATCACCTATAATTGGTGTCCCAGAAATATTTTTTCCTAATGCAATAGGTAATTTAATATCTTTTTTTTTAAAGTCAGATTTACCTAATATTTCACCTAAATAAACATTTTCTCTTGAAGAGTTTGGTAATTCAATTCCAACCGTATTACTCCCAGGTATAGTTGCAATTCTAGCAGATTCCGAACTAGTATTCCTCGCTATATCATCTGATAAATTAATTATTTTTGATACTTTAACACCTGCAGCAGGCTCAAACTCATTTAATGTAACAACGGGTCCATGACTTATTTTTTTTATTTGGCCATTAACACCAAAATCTAATAAGATTTTTTCAAGAAATGAAGGGTCATTAATTTCTTCTTTATTTGAATTATCCCCCCCTTTTTTTGTTGGACTTTTTAACAAATCAAGGTTTGGAAGTTTAAATTTAGTAGTTTCATTTTCTTTCATTTTTTCAGCTTTTATAAATGGAAGATCTTCTTGAATTAAATTTTTGATTTCTTCTTGAGGAATATACTCACTTATTATTTCACTTTTATCAGTATAGATCTTTTCTCTTTTGAAATAATTTATTATTTTTTTTAAAAAAAACAAAAATTTTTTATAATTGAAATTTACACTTACTAAAAAAAAACTTATAATCAAAATTATTAAAAAATAATATGAAATAGTTTTCTGTAAGTTAATTGCACTATTAATAAAACTTTGATTAAGATATTGTCCAACAAAACCACCATTTCCATTGATATATAACTTAAAAGTATTTTGATAAAATAAATCAAAAAATAAAGCTCCAAAGATACAGTAAAAAATAGAAAAAAAGGTATTTTCTAAAATTAAAAATATGTCTTTTGTTCTAAAAATATTAATCCCAGTCACAAGAAAAGTTATAGAGATTAGAAAAGAAATTATTCCAACAGATTGAAAAAATAAGTCTGAAATATAACTACCTTGAAATCCTAAAAAATTTTGAATTTCTGTATTTTCTGGAAATATGAAATTTGGATCAGTTGGAGAATAAGAAACCAATGATATGAGAAGAAAAAAACCAATTAAGGCAACTGACACACCAATGATTTCAATTACTCTGTAGAATAAAAATTGCAGTATTGTATTAGTTATTTTTTTAATATTCATTTTAATAAATCAAATATAACACTTTGTATCATCTAATTTTTATTGTTAAAATTAATTTGTTATGAAAGTTTGTATTATTGGTGATGGATTGGTTAGTTTGACATTAGCTTATGTTTTAATGCAAAAAGATCTATCAGTAGATGTATTGGTGACAAAAAAAAGGAACCAATATAATCAATCAAGAACATTAGGAATTTCAAAATCAAATATTGATTATTTTAATAATGAAATATTTAATATTCAAAAAATTTTATGGAAAATAAAAAAAATTAACATTTACACAGAAAAACATTCAAAAAAAGAGATAATCAAATTTGATAATGAAAATGAGCAAATTTTTTCAGTAATTCGTAATCATGAGTTGCAAAAATTATTGATTAAAAAATTGAATAATAACAAGCTTATTAGATTTATAAATGATTTTAAAAATTTTGATCTCTTTAAAAAAAAATATAAACTCATAATTAATTGTGACCCAAATCACTCAATTACAAAAAAATTTTTCTTTAATAAAATTGAAAAAAATTATGATAGTTTTGCTTATACGACTACAATTATTCATAAAAAAATAAAAAATAACACTGCATTTCAAAATTTTACTAATGATGGTCCTATAGCTTTTTTACCAATTTCTGAGATTGAAACTTCTATAGTTTATTCTTTACGATCTAAATCTAAAAAAAATTTTTTAGAAATGAAAGATTTGATTGAAAAATATAATCCTATTTATTTTATAAGAAAAATTAATGAATTGAGTTGTTTTGAGTTAAAATCTTCCAACTTAAGAAATTATTACAAAGAAAACATTTTGGCTTTTGGTGATCTATTACATAGATTGCATCCACTAGCAGGGCAGGGTTTTAATATGTCTTTACGAGATATTAAATTATTATCAGATTTGATTGACAAGAAAATAAACTTAGGTTTAGATATAGACTCTACTGTATGTCAGGAATTTCAAAAAAATTCTCAAGATAAAAATTATATTTTTTCAACTGGTATTGATTGGATTTATGAATTATTTAATTTAGAAAGTAGGATAAAATCAAATTTATTAAATCAGTCCATTAAAAAGATTGGAAATAATAAAATAATCAATACGATTCTTAAAAAATTTGCAGATAATGGTATTAGAATATAAATCTATTGAAGAGTAGTATTGTTATATTCATCAAAAATGTACGTAGATAAAATCTCTGCAATTTTATTTTTTCTTAAATTTAGAGTTACTGTTTCCAATAGCACCTGTTTCTCCTCTAAGCTAAATGGAGAGGCCATTGCTAATGCATTGATTGTTTCATCTAAGCTTTGCTTTTCGAGAGCTTTCCAATTAATTATAAAACCTCTTTTTTCGAATAAAGATTTTAAGTCTTTAAAAATTAATTCAAGATCAGAAAATTTTAAATCTTCTTTTTTTTCACTAAGATCATTTAAATATGCATCATAATTTACTTGATACCGTCTATAAGACTTTAGAGGTTTTACTTCTTCAGAAATTTTAAATCTAATAATTCCTTTTAAATCAATTAAATATCTTCCATCATCTGTTTCTTTAAAACTAGTAATTTTTCCTAAACAACCAGTTTGATGAAGCTTGGGTAATAATGAATCATTATTATCGATAGATTTTGGCTGTATCATTCCAATTAATTTATTTGTTTTCATGCTTTCATTAATCATCTCAATATAACGCGGTTCAAAAATGTTTAGAGGGACGGTAGTTTTTGGGAATATGATAAAGTTACTTAATGGAAATACAGGTATAGTAATTGGTAATTCTTCTATTTTCATATGAAAATATACCACATTTAATATTGCTTGAATTAAAAAAAATAGCTAACTATAATGTTTTTAGACGCGGGTATAGCTCAGTGGTAGAGCGTCTCGTTGCCAACGAGAAGGTCGAGGGTTCGACCCCCTTTGCCCGCTCCATTTAATTATGAATGATCTTTTAAATAAAAAATGTGTACCATGTGAAGGCGGAGTTATTCCTTTTGATATCTCAGAAATTCATAAATATCAAAAAAAGGTTGATGGCTGGGATATTAAAAAAGATGATAAAAATGCTTATTTTTTAGAAAAAAGTTTTAAGTTTAAAAATTTTGAGAAAAGCCAAAATTTTGTGAATCAAGTTGGGAAAATTTCTGAGGAAGAGGGGCACCACCCAGATATTAATTATGGCTGGGGTTATGCAAAAATAAATATTTCTACACATGCTATCTCGGGTCTATCTGAAAATGATTTTATCTTAGCAGCTAAAATTGACCAAATTTCTAATGTCTAAAATGTCTGGTTTTTGAGAATACTAAAACAGTATTAGTCTCATTAGCAAATTTTATCACTTTTTTATCGTTAATTGACCCAGAGGGTTGAATTATAGCTTTAACACCTGATTGAACTAATTTTTCGACTCCATCTACAAATGGAAAAAAAGCATCAGAAGCCGCAACAATATCAGATGACGGTGTCGTAAATTTTCTCATTTTATCAATTGATATTTGACAGCTATCTAGTCTACTTGGTTGGCCCGAACCAATACCTACAGTTGTTTTATTTGATGCTAAAACTATTGCATTAGATTTTACATATCTGCAAACATTAAAAGCAAATAATAAATCATCAAATTGTGATTTTGTAGGTTTTTTCTTTGAAACAATTTTGAAATCTTTTTTTGCAAAATTTTTTCTATCATCTGATTGTATCAATATATTTTCATTTGCAGAAGAAAATTTCAAAATATCAGAAGGATTATAATTTGAAGCATCAATTAATCTCAAATTTCTTTTTCTTTTTAAAATTTTTAAAGCACTTGTTTCAAAATTATTACCAATTATTACTTCAAGGAATAATTTATTAAATTCTAAAGCTAGTTTTTTGTCTATTTTAAAATTACAAGAAGCTATTCCTCCAAAAGCACTTATAGGATCACAGGCTAAAGCTGACTTATAACTTTCAATACTATTTTTTAATATAGAGATACCACATGGATTTGCATGTTTTACTAATACCACACCAGTTTTTTTAGGTAGAGATTTAGAAATTGTTAACGCCGTAAAAATATCATTGTAGTTATTGTAACTTAATTGTTTACCATGTAACTTTTTAATCTTTAAAAAATTGTTTTGAGAATAAATAGCACTTTCTTGATGAGGGTTTTCACCATATCTTAATTTTTGGATTAAATTTCCGTAAAAAATTTTTTTTTTAGGAAAACTAATGTTATTTATTGTATTAAAATAATTTGATATTAAAGCATCATAATATGCTGTTTCTGAAAATGCTATTTGTGACATTTTTTCTCTAAATTTTTGAGATGTTGATCCTTTAAATTTGATTAACTCATTAATTAATTCTTCGTATTGAGACTTTGAGGTAATGACAGTTACGTCATCATAATTTTTTGCAGCAGCCCTTATCATAGTTGGACCTCCCACATCAATATTTTCGATTATCTTTTTATGATTAGAACTATTTTTCAAGGTTTTTTCAAAAGGGTAAAAATTAACAATTACCAAATCAATATTTTCAAAATTATTATTAATTAAATCTTGATGGTGTGATTTATTATTTCTTTTATTTAGAATCCCAGCGTGAATTTTAGGATGTAAAGTTTTCACTCTTCCACCTAAAATCTCAGGTGAATTTGTGTACTCTGATATTTCTCTACATCTAAAGTTTAATTTCTTAATTTCTTTGTAAGTCCCACCAGAACTGATTATTTCAATTTTATTTTTTTTTAAAATATCTAATAAAGGTTTAAGACTTTTTTTGTCATATATAGAAATTAAAGCCCTTTTAATTTTTTTCATCAAATTTTATTTAATTGCCAAGTAATATTTTCATTTTGTTTACTAGTTATGCCAGAAATAAAAATATTTTGATTTTGAGTATAAGAATTTTTTTTACCGAAATACAATCCATTATCAATATTTATATCGTAATTATTACAAGTAAATTTCCACCCTTCGTCCTCAAGCTCGATCAGAATTGATTTATTGTCCTGTGTTTTCATTAATTTTACATTTGGTTCTAAATGAAATCGTATATCAAATTTTATGTTTGAATTAGATTTCTTAATAAAAATTTTATCCGTGCCTAAAAATTTAAATTCTTCTGGATAAAACTCAATTTCTCGTTCATGAGTTGCATTGTATTTTTTACTATATCCATCATGACAAGCATTTATTTTCCAGTAATTTTTTTCGAAAACAATATTTTTTTTTAAAATTTTTAAACCACTATTTATTAAAAAACTTTTATTAAATCTTTTATAAAGACATGAAGAGTTATCATCAATAATTAATGCGCTTTGTGCTGCTGTAGATTTAGACAATTTTATTAATTTATAATTCTTTCCTTTATAATAACCACAATTACTTATTAATTTTTTCCCATTAGAGTTTATTTCAAATGAAAGTGCTCCAGATTGATATTCTGAGGAAAATTTAGGGGAAGGTGGAGCACCTACGTCCATTATCATAGATATTCTTTTATTATGTAATATTGCATATCCACCAAGTTCTTTGTTTTCATTTTTAAACTTATATCCAAACCTTTTTAAATATTGATCAAACTCAAAATTGTTTGAAATATTATTACCATTCATTAAAATATCAGAATTTATATTTTGCCATATAAAAGTATAACTTTGCCCTAAATAGTAAATAGTTTCGTTAATATTTTCAGGAATTTCTACTTGGGCTTCCTTAAACCATTCTCTAATTAAAATATAATATTTTAGATAAAATATTAACTGTTTTATACTTCTAGATTTTGTAAATCCATAGTTATCCAATGTCAAAATTGATATCTTTTTTAATAAATTTAAGCCATATGAAAGATATTGTTTTTCATTTTTGAAACTTAAGCCAACTAAAACTATAGCCGCACATCCAATCATTTTATCATCTACTTTTTTGGAGACATTTATTTCATTGATCAAATGATTTGTTTGTTTTTGTATCATCCAATTAAAATGATCTGAGTAATCTTTGTCACTTTTTTCTAATGTTAATTTATGATTTGAAAGCCAAGCTATAATTCTTTTAGAGGTTGTATCGAATTCCCAACTTTTTGAATTATATTTAAAATTTTTTTTTATCCAGTCCGAAATTATTTTTTGAGTATCTTTTTTAGATGATTTTAAATCGATAGTAAAAAACCAATAAAAGTTATTAAGTTTTTTAAAGTTTTCATCATCAATGTTTTGGTTTTTCCATAGATTTTCAATTTTTATATCATTTATATTTATTTTTTGTGATTGATATTTTATTAAGGAAGAAAGTAAGTGTGGGCTTGGTTTATAAATTAAATCCTCACTAATTATTTTAGAAATTTTCTTATCGTAAAAATTTGAATTTAAGTAAATATTTCTAATTAGTTTATTTATATTTCTTATAAATTGAACAATGAAATTTAAGCGATTTCGCAAAATCATTTAATTATATTGATTTTAGTAAATCAATATTTTTTTTGATGTTTCCATTATTACTTTTAAATATTGTAGTTCCAGAGACTAATATGTTTGCGCCTGCCCCAATTATAATTTTTGAATTTTCAAAGTTAATACCCCCATCTACTTCAATATCAAAATCTATGTTATTTTCTTTTTGAATATTCTTTAGTTCTTTAATTTTATCCAAAACTTCAGGCATAAACTTTTGACCACCAAAACCGGGATTTACACTCATTATTAAAACTAAATCTATTTCATTTAAATAATCTTTGATTACACTTACTTTAGTCTCTGGATTTAATGATATGCCTACTTTTTTTTTTAATTCTTTGATCTTTAAAATAGATGCAGATAAATTTTCTGTAGCTTCTGGGTGAATTGTAATGATGTCAGCACCTGCTTCTGAGTAAATTTCAATATATTTATGTACTGGCGATATCATTAGATGTACATCAAATTTTATAGAACAATTTTTTTTTAGTGCTTTAATCACAGGTGGACCGATAGTTAAATTAGGAACAAAGTGACCATCCATTACATCAACATGAATTAAGTCAGCCCCACCCTCCTCTAGTCTTTTAATCTCATTACCTAACTGTGTAAAATCAGCCGATAATATAGAAGGTGAAATTTGTATTTTTTTCATTGATACTAGATTTATTAGTATCAATTTTTGAAATTTATTTAATTAAAAAATTGGTAAATTTGTCTCGAAATTTCACTTTCCAGAGGAAAAGATAACATGCCCATTACAGAATAACCTAAAACCCAAGGCATTAAATAAAATCTTATCATAAAGAAAAACCAAGCTACATATAAAGGTACTATGGGTTGAATTATAAATGAAGGAGTTATTGGCTTGAATATTTTAATTAAAGGATTGGTAAATTTAACAAATACTT
>MDTB01213406.1_pt1 | contig 15892 bp, 12 predicted proteins | sample 811161 | NCBI WGS metagenome assembly MDTB01 (sample SAMN05326650, study PRJNA326480) | marine metagenome | isolation source: seawater | place: Mediterranean Sea | collected 2009 | reverse complement strand
TAAAAAAATAAATAATTTACAAATTAAAATCCTAAATAAAATTACGGATGAAGATATTGGTTCTTTTAAAGGTTCGTATGTATTTATGTTAGTATATTTTTTTTACCGTAATGGAAACAAACTTATTTTTGCTTACAAAGAACTTGAAAATTTGTATTATAAAAGTTCTAGAAAAGATTATGATATTTTCGAAAGTGTCTTTATTGAACTAATTTTAAAGAAATTAAAACAAGGAAAGAAAATGAAAATTACTAGATTTTCTTTTATTTTAAACCTAATTTTTTGTAAGGTAATGAAATGATAAATAAATTTATTGTCACCTTGTCTATTTCTGGAGTAATTTTTTTTTGCTCTGGATTTTATATTACTTCAGAGTTCTTTATTCTGGCATTTATTTCTATACTCTCACTGTTTATTTTACTCTATTTTGATTTAAAAAATAATATTTTAAAAAAAATAAATAGTTACGAAAAAAAGTTAAATAAAAATGTTGAAACTCAAAATAAAACTGAACCAACTATTGATAAAACTCCTGCAAGTGAACACCCTATAATTGTATCTGCAAGAAAAAGACTTAAGAAATAATCTCCTTTAAACATTGAGATGTTGCATTATCCTCAATTGAAATTAATTCATCTACTTTTCCTTCAAAAAGTACATATCCACCTTTATCGCCCCCATCAGGGCCAAGATCTATAATCCAATCAGAACTTTTTATTACATCTAAATTATGTTCAATCACTATAACCGTATTTCCTTTATCAACCAATCGATGAAGTACTTCTAACAAATTCTTTACGTCATGTGAATGAAGTCCAGTTGTTGGCTCATCTAAGATATATAAAGTTTTTCCTGTAGACCTTTTTGACAACTCTTTAGACAATTTTATTCTTTGAGCCTCACCTCCTGATAATGTTGTTGCGGATTGACCAATTTTTATATAATCTAATCCAACTTGATTCAATGTTTCTAATTTATTGTATATAGATGGAATAGCTTTAAAAAATTGCATGCCCTCGGATACGGTCATATCTAAGACGTCAGCTATACTTTTATTTTTAAATTTTACTTCTAAGGTTTCTCTGTTAAATCTTTTTCCTTTACATACCTCACAATTTACGAATACATCAGATAGAAAATGCATTTCTATTCTGATCAACCCATCGCCTTGACAATTTTCGCATCTTCCACCTTTTACATTAAAAGAAAATCTTCCTGGAAGATATCCTCTAACTTTTGACTCTGGAAGACTAGAATACCAATCACGTATAAATGTAAAACAGCCTGTATAAGTTGCAGGGTTGGAACGAGGTGTTTTTCCAATTGGATTTTGATCTATTTTTATGATTTTGTCTATTTTTTCAGTTCCCTCAATTTTAAAATGTGAAAGCGGATTTTCTCTTGACGCATTTAATGTTCTTGATAAAGACTTATATAATGTTTCAATTATCAAACTAGATTTTCCACCACCTGATACTCCTGTAACCGATATAAAAGACTCAAGAGGAAAACCTACTGTAATATTTTTAAGATTATTACCTTTGGCTCCATGAATAATTATTTTTTTTTTAGTATTTATTTCTCTATTATTGGTGTTGATTTTAATCTTTTTATTTAAATATAAAGCAGTCAAACTTTCCTTGTTTTTCTTTACCATTGAAGGAGTTCCTTTGGCGATAATTTTTCCACCATTTACTCCAGCACCTCTGCCAATATCAATAAGAAAGTCAGCCGACATTATTGTCTCTTCATCATGCTCGACAACTATGACGCTATTTCCTAAATCTCTTAATTTTAGTAATGTTTTTATTAATTTTTTATTATCTTTTTGATGTAATCCAATCGAGGGTTCATCTAAAACATATAAAACACCTGTTAGTCCAGAACCAATTTGTGAAGCTAGCCTAATTCTTTGACTTTCTCCACCTGACAATGTTGAAGCATTCCTTGAAAGACTAAGATAACCTAATCCAACATTTTTCAAAAAGCTTAATCTATTTATTATCTCTTGTATAATTTTTTCTGAGATCTCTTTTTGAAATTTTGACAAATGTTTTTCTATTCCAGTAAACCAATTGTAAGTTTCGTCAATAGATAATCTACAAATTTCAAATATATTTTTGTCTCTAATTTTTATGCAGTTTGCAGCTTCATTTAATCTTGTTCCTTTGCAGGTTTTGCAAACAAATTGATTTAAATATTTTGACAACTCTTCCCTTTGCCAAATATCTGACCTAGATAATTTTTTTTGGAGAAAACCAAAAACTCCTTCAAATTTTCTTGCTTGAGGTGCATTGTTAAAATATGAAAATTTAATAATAATTTTTCTATTACTTCCAAAAAGTATTTGCGATTTAACTTCATCACTTATATCTTTCCATTTTGTATTAACATTAATAGAAAAATGATCTGCAACATCCTCAATTAATTCAGTATAAAACGAATTGTTTTTTTTATTCCATGGTATAATAACCCCATCTTTTAATGAAAGATTTGGATCGCCAACTATTAGTTCCTTATCAAACATTTCTTTGAAACCTAAACCATCACAATCCGGGCAAGCACCGTTTGGACTATTAAAAGAAAATAATCTCGGCTCAATTTCTTCAATTGTAAAACCCGAAATGGGACAAGCGAACTTTGAGGAAAAAATAATTTTTTTTTCATCATCTAAAGTTAGAACGTGAATTACCCCATCTGAAATATTCAACGCTGTTTCAACTGATTCTGTTATTCTCGAAATAAATTTTTTATCAACTACCAATCTATCAATTACTATTTGTATAGAATGCTTTTTATTTTTGTCTAATTTAGGAAGATTTTCAATGGTGACATTTTTATTGTTAATTCTAAATCTTATGAAACCTTTTCTTTGATAATCAGACAGTTCTTTTTTAAACTCACCTTTTCTATTATTTACAATTGGAGATAATAATAAAAATTTTGTACCGGTTTTTAATTTTAAAATAGAGTCTACAATTTCACTTACTGATTGTGACTTTATCTCTTTTCCAGTAGTTGGAGAGTATGGTTTTCCAATTCTTGCATACAAAAGTCTGAGATAGTCGTAAATTTCTGTAATTGTTCCAACAGTTGATCGAGGATTTTTAGAGGTAGATTTTTGTTCAATTGATATAGCAGGTGAGAGTCCCTCGACAAGGTCAACGTCTGGTTTGTCCATCATGTCTAGAAATTGTCTAGCATATGATGATAAACTTTCAACATATCTTCTTTGTCCTTCAGCATAAATAGTATCAAAAGCTAATGATGATTTTCCCGACCCGGACAATCCTGTAATCACAACAAGTTTGTTTCTTGGAATATTTACAGAAATATTTTTTAAATTATGTTGTCTTGCGCCAACTATTTTTATAAAATCTAACAATTGTTTCATATATTATTTAATTATTTTTTGTTTTTTAATTAGATATTGTATTAATACAATATATTTTAATATTAAAAAGTTTTTTCATGGTTGGTTCAGTAAATAAAGTTATTTTAATTGGAAGATTAGGCGCAGATCCCGATGTTAGAATGACCCAGGATGATAATAAAATTGTCAGGTTGTCAATTGCAACCTCCGAAAATTGGAAAGATAAAAATAGCGGAGAAAGAAAAGAAAAAACAGAATGGCACAGAGTAGTCATATTCTCACCTGGATTGGCAAATATATCCGAAAAGTATCTAAAAAAAGGTTCTAGAGTCTATATTGAAGGCCAACTTCAGACAAGAAAGTTTAATGACCAAGCTGGAGTCGAAAAATATACTACAGAAGTAGTTTTAAATTTTAATTCAAGCCTTACAATGTTAGATACTAAATCAGAACAGGATAGCGAATTAATCAATTCTTCTTTTCCTGAAAATAGTGAAAAGAAAGTTCTTCAAGAAAAAAAAAATCAACCTGAAAACTTCGATATTGAAGATGAAGTTCCATTTTAATTTACAAATAACTGATGATTGACGACATTACACCTGAAAATAGTTCTGAGTCAGAAAATATAGAAAGTATTGATATAGAAAAGGAGATGAGAAGCTCATTTCTTGATTACGCTATGAGTGTGATAGTATCAAGAGCGCTTCCAGATGTTTGTGATGGTTTAAAACCTGTTCATAGAAGAATAATATTCGCAATGAACGAAGCAGGATATAACTTCAATAAACCTACAAGAAAATCGGCTAGGATAGTTGGTGATGTTATGGGTAAGTATCATCCTCATGGAGACTCAGCAATATATGACGCTATGGTACGACTGGCTCAAGACTTTAGTATGAGGGTTCCTTTGATTGAGGGTCAAGGAAATTTTGGCTCAATGGACGGAGACTCAGCTGCTGCAATGAGATATACCGAGGCTAGACTTGCAGAAATATCATCATTTTTGGTAAATGATATAGATTATGATACTGTTGATTTTAGAGAAAATTATGATGGTTCAGCAAAAGAACCAGAATTACTTCCAGCAGAGTTTCCTAATCTTTTAATAAATGGTTCAGAGGGTATTGCTGTTGGTATGGCAACTAAAATCCCTCCTCATTGTCCCTCAGAAATTATAGATGCATGTTGTTGTTTTGTTAGAAATCCAGAAGTTAGTGCAGATGAGCTTTTAAAAATTGTCAAAGGTCCCGATTTCCCTACTGGAGGAATTATTATTGGTAAAAGTGGTTTTGAACAAGCTTACCTTACCGGAAAAGGTTCAATTTTAATAAGAGGTAAGGTTTCTGTAGAGGAAAACAGAAAAGGCAAAGAGTCTATTATCATAAGTGAAATTCCATATTCAATAAAAAAATCACAGTTAATAGAGAGTATCGCTAAAGTAGCAAGAGATAAAACTATTGAAGGAATTTCTGAATTAAGAGATGAGTCTAACAGAGAAGGAGTAAGAATAGTTATTGATTTAAAAAAAGATGTTCAATCAAGCGTAGTTTTAAATCAGTTATATAGATATACATCACTTCAAACCTCTTTTGGTATAAATATGCTTGCTTTAAAAAACGGTATACCTCAAGTTTTATCACTAAAAAAATCTATCCAGTTTTTTGTTGAGTTTAGAAAAGAATTAATTTTTAAAAGAACTAAATATCACTTAAAAAAAACTAGAGAAAAAGCCCATATTTTATGCGGTCTCGCGATTGCATTAGAAAACATTGACGAAATTATAAAATTAATAAGAAACTCTAAGGATACATCTGATGCAAAAATTAAACTTTTAGGTAAAAGTTGGGATGTATTATCTATGAAGGAATTGATTGAAATAATAAATGATCCAGAGTATCCAATTAAAAATGGAAAGTATAAGTTATCAGAAAGTCAAGCTAAGTCGATATTAGAGATTAGATTAAGCAAGTTAACTGGATTAGAAAGAAGTAAGATTTCAGAAGATTTAAATGAGTGTAGTGAATTAATAAAGGAATATCTCAAAATTTTGTCTATTCCAAAAGAACTCGACAAGCTATTAATTAACGAACTTGATAAAATAAAAGAAAAGATTTCATCTCCAAGAAGAACAGAGATTTCTGAGTCAGAAGAAATAATTGATGATGAATCACTGATTAGTTCAGAAGAGATGGTGGTAACATTTACTCATACAGGTTATGTAAAAAGAGTTCCGTTATCTACGTATCGTTCTCAAAGAAGAGGAGGGAAAGGTAGATCTGGTATGTCAACTAAGGAGGAGGATTTCGTCAATGAGGTATTTGTTGTTAACTCATTAACATCACTGTTATTTTTCTCTACTAGAGGTATAGTTTACAAATTAAAAGCCTATAAACTTCCTGTAGGAAGTCCTCAGTCAAAGGGTAAGGCCTTGGTTAATTTATTACCTCTAAGATCTGATGAAAAAATTACTACTGTAATGCCTTACATATCTGAAGCAAACAATAACAATATAATTTTTGGAACTGCAAAAGGAAATATAAGAAGAAATAAGTTGACAGATTTTCAAAATATCAATGCAAATGGCAAAATTGCCATGAAATTAGTTGAAAATGATCGACTGGTAAATGTAATAATCTGCTCTGAAAAATCTCACATTTTTATGTCTACAAAATTGGGAAAATGCATTAGATATATTGCAAAAGACGTTAGATTATTTTCAGGAAGAACTTCAGTAGGTGTTAGAGGTATTAAATTGCAAAAATCTGACGAGGTTATCTCAATTGCTATATTAAAACAAATTTCTTTTGATGTTCAGCAAAGAGATAATTATTTGAAAATATCTAGTTTATTAAGAAAGAATGAAAAAAATGAAGACATTCAACTTGAAAAAAATGAATATGAAGATTTAAAAACTAATGAAGAATTTATTCTCTCAGTAACTGATAAGGGTTTTGGAAAAAGAAGTTCCGCATATGAGTATAGGGTCACAAAAAGGGGGGGGCTTGGTATTGCTAATATGCAGCTCACAGAAAGAAACGGTTCGGAGGTTGTAGCTTCGTTTCCAATAAATAATACCGATCAATTGATGTTAGTTACTGATAAGGGGAAAATTATAAGGTGTCCAGTTGATGGAGTAAGAATAGCTGGAAGACAAACACAAGGGGTTACTTTATTGAACGTCTCTGAAAATGAGAAGGTTGTTTCAGTTGCAAAACTTGAAGAAAACGATGAATAAAGAGTATTTAACAGGAATATATCCTGGTACTTTTGACCCGGTTACTTTTGGTCATTTGGATATTGTGGACAGGGCTACAAATATTGTTAATAAATTAATTATAAGTGTTGCAACAAATGAACATAAGTCTCCATTTTTTTCTTTAAAAGAGAGAATTTTGATGTTAGAAAAATCTATTAGTAAATCGATGCAAGGAAATTGTGAAATTATAGTTACAGGTTTTGACAATTTATTAGTAGATCACGCAAAAAATAATAATGCTCAAGTAATTATAAGAGGTTTAAGAGCAGTTGCAGACTTTGAATATGAATTTCAAATGGCTGGTATGAATTCCAAATTGAACCCTAGTATTGAGACCATTTTTCTTATGGCATCAGAAAATCTTCAGTTAACGTCAGCGAGATTTGTTAAAGAAGTTGCTTTTCATAGAGGAAATATAAGTCCATTTGTTCCAAAGCACGTAATAGAAAAATTTAATCAAAAACTTAAAGGAAAATCAGCATGAAAAAATTAAATCTAATCTTAACATTTTTGTTTTTTTTAAAATCAATCTTTATTTCGCATACTCTGAAAGCAACAGAAAATCCCATAATTTTTTTACTTCTTGAAACTGGTTCGGTAAAAATAGAAACTTTTCCTGAAAATGCACCACTTACAGTCAAAAGAATAATTGAGTTGTCAAATAATGGTTTTTATGATGGCTTAACTTTTCATAGAGTCATAAAAGGATTTATGGCACAAGGTGGTGATCCTTTGGGTAATGGAACAGGTGGAAGCGGTAAAAATATTAAAGCCGAATTTAATGAGTTAAAACATGTCAGAGGAATCGTATCGATGGCAAGAGCACAAGATCCAGATTCAGCTGACAGTCAATTTTTTATTTGTTACGACTCTCTTCCATCTTTAGATAACAAGTACACTATTTGGGGAAAAGTTGTAGATGGAATGCATTTAATCGATAGAATACCTGAAGGGAAAGGAGCAAATGGTCAAGTTTTAAGCAATCCAACAAAGATAATTTCAATGCGAGTAAAAAATTAATTTTTTTTTTTATTGAGAATAAATTAAATCTCTATTATATCGTTAAATAATGCGCCGGTAGCTCAGTTGGTAGAGCACTCCCCTTTTAAGGGAGCTGTCATGAGTTCGAGCCTCATCCGGCGTACCAAAATTTAGTATGAAGAATAAGATTGAAAAAGAACCACCTTTAAAAATTCTTGTAAGACAACTTAGGAGTTATTTCTTTACGGGAATGTTGATTACAGCTCCTGTTGTAATAACATTTTGGGTTGTTGTAAGTTTAGTGAACGTTTTCGACAACTTAGTTACTCCTTTAATTCCGTCTAAGTTTAACCCAAACAATTATCTACCCCTAGATATACCTGGGATTGGATTAATTGGTTTAATAGTTTTTTTAGTTTTTATAGGTTTTATAACTGCAAATTTTTTTGGTAGATGGATTTTTGGAAGAACTGAATTAATATTACAAAATATACCCTTGATTAAGTTTTTCTACAAAACTATTAAACAAATCCTAGAAACAGTACTTAATAATCAGTCGCAAGCTTTTAAAAAAGCTGTTATTTTCGAATATCCAAGAAAAGATGTTTGGGTGATCGGGTTTACAACTGGAGAAGTTGCTCCTAAAATTAGTAAAAAAATAAAAATAAAATTAATTAATGTTTTTGTTCCAACAACACCAAATCCAACATCTGGATTTTTGTTACTTGTTCCAGAAAATCAATTAACGTACTTAGACTTAAAAGTTGAGGACGCAATTAAAACGGTTGTGTCTGCAGGCATTATTCCTGCAAACATCAACCGGTAAAATAATTATCAATATCTTTTTCATTAAAAAAACTAGATGTTAAAAAATTGATTTTGTCTTTATTTTTTTGATATGTATTTATTAATGATTTACAATTTTCTCTGACATTTGGAACCAATTCTAGGTCTAAATATGGGTTAAAAAACTTCCAGGTTGGTAAACCTGTTTGTTTAGTACCAAAAATTTCTCCTGAACCTCTTAATTTTAAATCCTGTTCAGCAATAAAAAATCCATCACTCGATTTTTTCATTATTAATAATCTTTTTTTTCCATCTTCACTTAATTCATTGTGATGCAAAAGTACGCAATTTGATTCTAAATTATTCCTTCCGATACGACCTCTTAATTGATGAAGTTGAGCTAATCCAAAATTATTGGCATATTCAATTACAATTATACTGGCTTCCGGTATGTCTACACCAACTTCTATTAAAGTAGTCGACACTAAAACTTTAATATCTCCATTTCTAAAACTATTTATTTTTTTTTCTATATCTACTTTTTTTAACTTTCCATGAATAAAGTCTACTTTATTTGGTAAAATTTTATCAAGGGTTTCAAATCTTTTCTTGATTGAGACTCTTTTTTCTCCCTCTATTTGTTCCTCATCACCAATATATGGTAAAATCCAGAAAACTTTTTCATTTTTATTTACCTTTCTCTTTAAACCATTAAATAATTCATTGAGCTGATTAATATTTATAATGCTTGTTTTAATTTCCTTTCGACCTTTTGGTTTTTCTTTAATAAACGATACGTCTATCTCTCCGTAAATAGCAAAAGTAAGACTTCTTGGAATAGGCGTTGCTGACATTATTAAAACATGGCATTCAGGAGATTTTTTTTGCAAACTTAGTCTCTGATTAACTCCAAATTTATGTTGTTCATCTATTATGATTATCCCCAGATTATTAAAAATTAATTTTTTGTTAAAAAGAGAATGAGTTCCTATTAATATGTCAATTTGATTTTCAGCAAGCTCTTGGTATATTTTTTTTTTTTCTTTTACTGATAATTTTCCAGTTAATAGCTTAATTTTAATTTTATATTTATTTAGTAGCTTCGAAAAATAATTAAAATGTTGTTTTGCCAGTATTTCTGTTGGTGTCATAACCGCAGCTTGAAAACCAGATTTAACAATATTAACAACTGACAAAAGGGCAATAATAGTTTTTCCAGACCCAACATCACCTTGTAAAAGTCTAAACATTCTTTTTTTTGAGATGTCATAAACAATTTCATCAATAACTTTTTTTTGATCATTGGTTAAATCAAATTTTAAACTTTTGGTCAAAACATCTAAAAGTTCATTTTTTTTACAGATAAATTTTTTTTCTTTTTTAAAGTTTTGGCGTCTTAATAAATTAACAATTAAGAAGTTGGACAGAATCTCGTCATAAGCCAGCCTTTTTCTGATACTTTCCATCTTAGCTTTGTTGAATTCAGGATTAGGTTTATGAATTTTAAAAATGGAATTTTTAAAATCTTCCCAATCATTTTTAACAATAGTTTGTTTATCAATCCATTCTTCGGGAAAATTAGAATTTAAAAAAATATACAAATTCTTTAAAATAAGTTCTCTGAATTTTTTTTTATTAATTGATAATCTTCCAAGATTATATTTTGGTTCAATTGTTTCAAACTTATGAATTTCTTCTACATCTAATGTGCTTTCAGGATGAATTATTTGGTAATTGTTATTAAATTTTTCTAATGTACCAGTAATTCTGTATATTTTCCCAATTTTATATAATTTTTTTACAAAATTTATTGATAAATTAAATAAAATAATATTCACTTTTTGTTTAAATTTATTTTCGGTAACAATATAAAATGGTAATCTTTTATTATACAATTTCTCAGTGTAACCTATTATTTTCAAATCTAATGATATGAAAGATTTGAGATGATTATCATTTATGATATTTCCTATTAATTTTCTTTTTATGTATCCGGTTGGTGTCCTAGTGAGTAAATCAATAACTCTAATACCAAATAAACTAAATATTTTACTGTAAAATATTTTACTAACAAAATTTATTTTATGTAAATTATCATTTGATCTATATGTTATAATTTGGTTCATTTAAATTTACTTTTAATATAAATAATCCTTATTATTTCTAAATTATGTCTATTGATCAAATTATTCAAAAAAAAAAAACTTTTATATAGATTAAGATATAGGGGCATTAAAGAGTTAGACTTAATTTTTCAGAAATATACTGAACGTTATTTTGATAAAATTTGTAAAAATGATATCGATGAATTAATTGAGATATCAAAAATCCCAGATCTAGAGCTTCTTGATTTTATCATGGATAAAAAAGAAGTACCAAGTAATTTAAAAAATAAAACTTTTCTTAGATTAAAGTCATTTTCGTAAAATGTTAAATGATTTTGGAGAATTTTTATTTAATGAAAAAAAACAATTAGTTAATTTGACATACGAGTCCCTACCTTGGTTTCTATTATCTATATTGAAAAAGTATAAAAAAATAAGCTACGTATGTAATACTGATGAAGAATTATATGATCTTAGTCAAAAACTGCAGATTTTAGTACCCGAGATTAAAGTTCTTATATTTCCTTTTTTTGATATGCCAATATTCTCAAATATTTCACCCAGTACGGCAAATAGATCAGAGAGAATTAATACAATATCAGAGTTGGCGAACAATGAAATTGATACAGCAATTGTATTAACAACTATAAAATCTATTTTATTTAAAATCATACCAAAAGACTTTTTAATTAATAGATTTATAAGAATTGATATTAACGATCAAAATAATCCAGAACAGATTAAAGAAATTTTAAATGAATTTTCTTATTCTCGAGTAGATACTGTTAGACAAAAAGGTGAGTTTGCAATAAGAGGTGGTATTATTGATTTTTTTTCAGCGAGTAATAGTTTGCCAATTAGGATAGACACATTTTCATCTGAAATTGATACTTTGAAAATGTTTGATCCAGTGTCACAATTAAGTACTAAAGATATTTCAAATTTTTCGATTATTCCATCTTCCGAAATTATTTTAAATAAAAGCTCAATTAAAAACTTTCGAGTAAAATTTAGAACAATGAATATTAAGAACAAAGATGAATATTATAATAATATTTCTAATAGAAATCCAATTCCTGGAGTTGAACAATTTATTCCTCTCTTATACGAAAATTTGGAAAATTTTTTAAATTATATTTCAAATTTTAAAATTATTTTAAAATCTAATTTTAAAGAAATTTTAAAAGTTCAATATGAAAACATAATTGAAAAATATGAAATCTCTGAACAATTATTTAAGGATAATTATCATATTTTTTTGTCTTCTAAAAGTGAAATAGTTGATTTAACAAGTGACTGTATTTTGATAAATGAAATTATTAATTTAACTGAAAATAAAAAAAATAAAACTTTTTCAAGTTCTTTAAAATATAATTTAAAAATTAACAATAATGAAGGAGAGATGAAGTTTTTAGACTTTATAAAAAAAAAAAAAAAAAATAAAATTCAGGTTGCAGTAAAAAATAAAAATTCTGAAGTTAGGATTAATAATCTGTTAAAGATATTAAACAAATACTTAATAGATAACGGTAAAGTTAAAAGTAAAATTTCTATTATAAGGTTAAGTTTAAAAAGTGGATTTGAATGTTTCTTTGATAATTCTGAAAATTTAATAGTTATAACTGATGAAGACTTATTCGGAAAAAAGATTTACAAAAATACGTCAGAAAATATAGATGCAGAAAATCTAATTTCTGAAATTTCAACTCTAAATGAAGGTGATCTAATTGTTCATATAGAAAATGGAATTGGGCGATATTTAGGTTTAAGAAATATACCTCTTCATAAAGTTGTTCATGAGTGCATTGAAATTGAATATTACAATAATGATAAATTACTTATTCCTGTTGAAAATTTAGATTTAATAACTCGATATGGTAACAAAGATACAGGTATCTCTTTAGATAAACTTGGACTAAAAAATTGGCAATTTAGAAAATCAAATATTAAAAATAAAATCAAAATAATAGCTAAAGAATTAATAAAAATAGCTGCTGAAAGAAAATTAAAAAAAGGGAGGTTAATGATTGGAGACTCGGATCTTAATGAAAAATTTTCAAGTAAATTCGAATATGCAGAGACTTCAGACCAATTGAAAGTAATTTCCGATATTGAGACTGATTTAGCTTCTGGAAAACCTATGGACAGGCTAATTTGTGGTGATGTAGGTTATGGTAAAACAGAAATGTCAATGAGAGCATCATTTATTGCGGTTTCATCGGGTTTTCAAGTTGCTTTTTTATGTCCCACGACTTTATTAGTAAAGCAACATTATCAAAATTTTGTTCAAAGATTCAAAGGTTTTAATGTAACTATAAAGAAAATATCTAGGTTTGAGTCACCATTAGAAAAAAAAAAAATTACGGATGAACTTTTTGATAACAAGATAGATATTTTGATTGGGACTCACTCAATTCTAAATGACAATATTAAATTTAATAATTTGGGATTATTAATTATTGACGAAGAACAAAATTTTGGAGTAGAACAAAAAGAAAAGCTTAAAAAAATAAAGTCCGACGTTCATGTTTTAACATTAACTGCCACACCAATACCGAGAACATTACAATCTTCCATGGTTGGTATTAAAGACTTAAGTCTTATAAAAACCCCACCAGTAGATAGACTTGCAATTAAAACCTATATCACTAATTACAATAAAAATATTATTAAAAACGCTATAATTAATGAAACAGAAAGAGGTGGTCAAGTTTTTTATGTGTCTCCAAGGATCAAAGATTTAGTGTTAATCAAAAAAAAATTAGAGAATATTCTACCTGATTTAAACTATAAAATAGTTCATGGTCAATTAAACAGTTCTGAATTAAACAGTGCCTATGAACTTTTTTTTAATAAAAAAATTGACGTTTTAATTTCCACATCAATTATTGAGTCTGGACTTGATATTTCGAACGCCAATACAATTATCGTTGAAAAACCTAATTTATTTGGTTTATCACAGTTATATCAAATTAGAGGAAGAGTAGGTCGTTCAAACAGGCAATCTTATGCTTATTTAATTGTTCCAGAGAAGGAAAGCCTATCATCAAATGCCTTTAAAAGATTAGACGTTATAAGTAATTTGGATAAATTGGGTGGTGGGTTTTCAATAGCAAGTCATGATATGGATATAAGAGGTTCTGGAAATATTTTAGGTGCAGAACAATCTGGTCATATTAAAGAGGTTGGGATTGAGCTTTACCAAAAACTGGTTAAAGAAGCAATTGACGAAACTTTAAATAATGAAACCGTAAATACTGAATGGTCGCCGCAAATTAATTTAGGAATTCCGGTTTTTATACCCGAAACATATATTACAAACCTAGGAATAAGACTAAATATCTATAGACGGATTTCAAATGCGATATCAATTGACGACATAAATAAAATATTAAATGAGCTTAGGGATAGATTTGGAAAAATACCAAAAGAACTTTTTAATCTTACAAAATTAATTGAAATTAAAAATTTATGTAAAAAAGCTAATGTTAATAAAATAGATTTAGGTTCTAAGGGTTTTATTATTTCATTTAGAAATAGAGAAATTAATGGTATTAATAAATTATTAAATTTAGTGAACAAAAATTCTAAAATATTAAGATTTATGCCAAATGAAAAGATTTTGTATATAAATAATAAGAATAAAGAAGAAAAAATAAATGATGTCATAAATTTTTTAAATATCTTATCGGAAATGCAGAATGAAAAAAATAAATAAAGAAAAAAGAAAAACTTTTTCAAATAACGATTTGTTGGGAATATTTGAAGGTTTAGATATTTCTATAAACTTTTCTTTATTACCATTTATAGCCTTTCATTTTTTTAAAACCTTTGAAATTCAATTGGCAATAATTTTAACACTTTGTATAATGTGTCTTTCATTTTTTGTAAGAGTTTTTGTTCCAATTTTTGTTTCTAATATAAATCAGATTGTTTTGCTGACTCGTAAAAAAACTTTTTATTCCTTGCTTTTTCTTTCTTATCTACTTCCTACAATAACTATATCGAATGATGTTTTCTTTCATATTAATATTCTGTTATTAATTTTTGGTAGAGTTATTATTGGAATATTTATTTCGGTTAATAATTCTTTTATACTGAATTTGATTACTAATAAAAACAATGATTATAATAGCTTAAAGTATTTTTTAACTATATTATTAGGCGTTTTTATTGGATTATTACTTACTAACTTAGCTAATCAATTATTTTCCAATTTAGATTTAAATTTGTGGGCTTGGAAAATATTATATATTCCTATTTTATTTTTTATTATTCTTTTTTACTTTATTTATAATTATACATCATTTTTTTTCAATTACTTTTACTAATAATGCATTCATCTCTTCAAGTAAATCCTATTTACAAGTTTAAACCTTAAAATATTAATATAATTATTTTTCTCTTAAAATTAAGTGAAAACCAAAATTAGTTTCAATAATTTCACTTATTTCTCCAACTTTAAGACTAAAAGCTGCATCTTCAAAAGGTTTTACCATTACCCCTTTTCCAAATTCTCCCAAAAAACCTCCACTAGAAGAAGAAGAACAATCAGAATGTTTAGAGGCTAAATTTTTAAAAATGGTTGAGTCATTATTTAATTTAGTTTGTATCTCTTTTATTAAATTAAGTGCTTGTTCTGGTAATAGTTCAGATCGAGAATTATCTGAGTCCTTATGCATAACAAGAATATGTGAGGCAGTTATTTTAGCTTCTACCATAAATTCAAATACCTCTTCTTTTAAAATAAAAATTAGACAACAAACTAATCATAAAAATTAACGCAATTATCAAATACATTATATTATATTTAAAAATAAAATATATCAAAAAATAAACAGTAACTGGAAGAAAAATTGAAACTGAGAAAAAAAGTAATCCTAATACACTTAATATATTTATCAAATTTAAATGTATTTTATCTTTAAAGGAACTTAGTTCGTATAGAAATAATGATATCGATATAGCAGATATAACTGAAATAAAAAAATGTAAAATATTAATGCTATACGTTGAACTATTTTTGCTAAGAAAAAAAAATGTAATACTTAGAAATAAAACAAAATACGAAAAATACTGGTATGATTTAAATTTTCCAATAAGCTGAAAAATTAAACTTGAAAAAACACTGATCATAAAAAGAAAAATCATGTGGGCCAACTTTATCTCAGAAAAAAACATATTTTCGGGATTAACTGTTCCTGGTAACCAATTAAAAAAACAAAAAATAAAAATAAACATTAAAGGTATTAAAATTGGAATGTTTCTGAGAAAAATTTTAAATGCAACCAATTTATTGAGTTCTGAGTCTAAATGATTATCCTTAACTGAAAAAAATGATGTATAATTATAAATAAAGTAAAAAAGAATAATAAAAAATAAAATAGGAAT
>MDTB01151673.1_pt1 | contig 15892 bp, 15 predicted proteins | sample 811161 | NCBI WGS metagenome assembly MDTB01 (sample SAMN05326650, study PRJNA326480) | marine metagenome | isolation source: seawater | place: Mediterranean Sea | collected 2009 | reverse complement strand
TATAACTTTGCTACACCATATGGACTTCTAGGATAAAAAGGAGTGGTTTCTTTTTGTGGTACTTCTTGAACTTTTCCATATAATTCAGAAGTCGATGCTTGATAAAACCGTGTTATATCTTTTAAACCTGTTTTTAAAACAGCATCAACTATTCGTAATGTACCCAACCCATCTACATTACCCGTATATTCAGGAAGTTCAAAAGATACTTTAACATGACTCATCGCTGCTAAATTATAAATTTCTAATCTTTCTAAAGTATCATATCTTGATTTAATATCTAAAAGTATTCCTGTTATATTTGTAGAATCAGATAAATCTCCATATTTCAAAACTAAATCTTTATTTTCATATAAATGGTTTATTCTATGTGTGTTAATATCAGAAGACCGTCTGATTACACCCCAAACAATATATTTCTTTTCTAAGAGCAATTCTGCTAGATATGAACCATCTTGGCCAGTTATACCAGTTATTAATGCAACTTTCATAAGTATATAAATAGTAATATTAGTATTTATATATTTTTACAAATTACATTCCAAAACTGCTAAAATTAGTAAGTACAGGTCTGGGCAAGTGATCCTTAGCACCACTAGAATAATTGGGTACCTTTTTACAACTGAATGATGATTCAGGACATCTACCACATGGTGGGCAAGCAGGACACTTTTCTTCATCTAAATGTTTGTGTTCGGGTATTTTATTATTTTCTAAAGCACCCATGGACCTCATATTTCCACCAACATTTTCTAAGGCAGTACTTCCTGCACCTTGAGTATTTCCTCCCACTTGCATATTTGCAGGAAGTTGTGTATTAGAAGCTTGAGTATTAGAAGCTTGTGTATTAGAAGCTTGGCTATTAGAAGATTCGGTGTTGGTATTACCATTATAAGTTGGTTGTCTCATAGTTTGTTCTAAAGTATCCAAACGTTCTGTTAATGAACTATGGTCATGACCATTTTGCTCGTTTTGTGGAATATTTACTCCATGTTCATTTCTTAAATGATCATCAATATTTGTTAAACCTTCAGGACCACAATAACCTCCTAAAAGAGGACATAATGCCAAAGCAAACAATAAAATTAGTAATATGTGGAAATGTCTCAATTTCATAATATACATTATAAAGCGAAAAAATTTAAATAGATAAGATTAATTAGTATATGACTAATACACTTACAATATCTTACAAAAATGATAATAATATTTTTGAAATAGGAGTAGATGAAGCTGGTAGAGGACCATTATTGGGTAGAGTATATGCAGCTGCTGTTATTTTACCAAACGATAACTTTAATTTTTCGTTGTTAAAAGACAGTAAAAAGTTTACTTCTAAAAAGAAATTACTAGAAGCATATGATTATATTAAAGAAAATGCATTATATTATTCTGTTAATTATGCAGATGAAGAGGTTATTGATGAAATAAATATTTTACAGGCAACTATGAGAACGATGCATAAATCTATTAAGGATGTTATTAAGAAATCAAATAAAGATAACTATTTCCTATTAATTGATGGCAACTACTTTAGACCAGTAACATATGTTAATGAAGAATGTGAAATTACTCATATTAATTATGAAACAATTAAGGGTGGGGATGATTTATATTGTTCTATTGCTGCCGCGTCTATTCTTGCAAAAGTTGATAGAGATAAATATATTGATGAATTATGTGAGGAAAATCCATATTTAGTAGAAAATTATTCAATCAATACAAATAAAGGTTATGCTGCTAAAAAACATCGAGAAGGAATTGAACGTCATGGAATATCACCTTTTCATAGAAAAACATATGGAATTTGTAAAAAATATTCTTAATATAATATATCAATATGGAATCATCATCAGATGAAGAATTAAAAAAAATCTCTGATAATAAAAACAAAAGGAATTTAAAACGTACAAGGGAGACAGACCAGCCTTCTAGTGATAGTAGTCAAGACACTAACATAAGACCGACTAATCCGCATAGTCAAATGTTACGTAAACTAAGATTAAAAAAAAGAAGTAAAACAGAAGGTGAAGATAGTAGCGAAGAGAGTGATAATACTGATATTAGTACTGAAGCAATTTCCCCAACAGCAAGAGCAATTCTTAAACCTCCAACATTTTCTACTAGTAGTCCTAAACGAACTAATCACTCGAACGATAATAGCCCACCTTCTAGTACATTATCATCATTATCCGAGGATGGTTTTACAGGAGTATTTGGTAGTATGGGAATTAATAGTCCGAAAAAAGATAGTCCAAAGAAGAAGGGAGGTAAAACAAAGAAAAGGAAAACAAACAAGAGAAGAAAAACAAACAAGAGAAGGAAAACCAATAAGAGAAGAACAAAAAAGAATACAAAAAAAACTAGACGGCGATGATTATATGTTTTTTAATATTTTAATATATATAATGGAAATTGAATATACAGATTTAAAAAAGAAGAGAAATGGCAGTTTAAGAGGAGGATATGATAGTGATAGTGACTATGATAGTGAATATGAAAACCGCCATAGTTATAGCCCGAAATATCAAGTACTTATATTATTTAGAAGAGGTTTAGAAAGTGAAAACAGAAATACGTTAAACACGATTTGGAACAATAATGAAGATATTCATGAATATATTCGTATAAATAATAGAGATGCAATACTACATGCGGTAAGAAGAAAAAACGAAAAAGTAGTTAAATTTCTATCTGATAAAGGGTTTGATATTAATTATATGGAGTTGGGTCAGATGTTGCGTTGGTGTCCTCTTTTTATAGCAGTTTGGGATAGAAATTATAATATGGTGAAATTGTTATTAAATAATGGAGCTAATATAAACATAAGCGATGAAAAAGGAGAAACAGCGGTAGGTATGTCAATTGATGCAACACAAAAAGGGAAAAATATATTTGATTTATTAATGGAATATAATCCGATTATAACTAATAAACAAATAGAGGATGTGAATTATTTAATTAATCAAAGTAATAATAATGAAAATAGACAAGAAAAATATAGATATTTTCTAAGAAAATTGGAAAATAAAAAAGAGACGGATAAAAGAAAAAAAAATATTTATGATGAAATAAAACCGGATGTAGGTAATAAAATTCCATCACTAAGAGATATATCAATAGCAAAATTAAGGGATCCAGATAAACTGGACATAGCGAGAAATTTACTATTACCTCTTGACACCGAAAAACCAATAAAACCGTCTTCATTTAAAAGTAAGAATAAAAAGGGTGGCAAATCTCTGAAAAAGAAGAGAAATAAGAGAAGAAAAACTCTGAAAAAGAAGAGAAAAACAAAGAGAAAATATAGTAAAGGTTAAAACACAGTTATTAATCGAAGTAGTTACTACCTTCAGCAATATCATATAAATATCTTAGTGGGACAACCCGATTTAATAACGGGTTAATAACACCATTTGGTGATTGAAAATTTTTGACGGGAGTGATAGTGTACATTGTATCATATCCATTATCAATTTCACTCTTTGATATAACAACAAATATGATATTTATAGATTTTATCCAACCAACTATGTCATGTAGTTCGAATAACATTTTATAGTATACCGATCTTTATAAATATATATCTAAATCCATTATCTCTTTTATTCAAGAGTATAATAAATAATTTAATAATTAAAAATAATAATTTAATTATTAAATCTACTTTTTAATTTTAAGACGAGGTTTTTTTTGCTTTACTAACTCGCCTATAATCGCAATATATGTATCATTTAATTCAAATCTTGTTCCTATTACTCTTACATTTATATTATCACCCTCTCTTACTGATAAGAAATTAGTATCATTATAATGATGGTCTCTTGCTATAAATATAACCAACGGTGTATCTTCTCCATCAGATACGGTTGCACGTATTCCTGCCTTTGTTACATTATTTACTATACATTCTACTAAATGTCCTTCAACAGGATTACATACATAGGCTTCATAAATAACTTTATATTTTATATTCCCTTCTACTAGTAAACCATTTGAATATGTTGTTATTTTCAAACTATCACTTTTAACAAAACCATCTCCAGTACATTTTCCTTCTAATTTAATAGCTAAATTTTTGGATATCTTTTCTTTTAAATTTTTACCAACAGATTTCAAAGGTAAAGTGATATTTGTTTCACCAACAATCGGTATAAATATATCTCTTTTTTTACTGATTTCCCTTTTTTTCTTTTCGATTGCCTTTTCTTTCTTCTGTTCTTCTATTTGTTTTAATATTTCAGGAGGTGTCTCTGGTGTGGTAGGTTCATCCATCGCCATTTCTTTCTTTTCATCCATTTCTTTCAATAATTCTATGGGTGTTTCTGGTGTTGCAGGGGGTGTTCCAGACGGTGATTTTGGAATATATTCTTTTACTTCTTTTTCATCATCCTCATCATCACTTGATTCATAATCGCCAGGTGGAGGTGGAGGTGGAGTTGATGTTTCATCACTTTCTTTGGAATTTATATTTAATTTAATCTTTTTTGTTGCCATCTTACGTATATATTAATTAGGATATATTATTTATATTCATTTCAATTTTAAATATTAATATGTTATTATTTAAAATTATAATTTTATTCTTCTCTCTAGTTTGTTTAATATAGATTGTTCAGCATCTAAAAACCATTTTTTTCCTCCAACTTCCTCCATATTCATATATCTAAAAAGAAATTCTATAAAGTAACATGTATCAATTGGTATTTTTTTCATATTAATTCCTGTATAATTTTCAATTATAATATCTATATTTGAAACCATCTCATTTAATAATTTTAATTTATCAGTTTTAGTATATTGGTCACATCTTGCACCTGTTGTTCTTTCTTGTTTAGTATCTTTTATTTTGAATAACAACTCGTATTTTTCAAGTGATTTATTTTTAATATTCAATAAAACACCTATTTTATTCCCAAAATTATTTTTGAATTCATCTAAGCTAAATAAAAACTTATCTTTAATGTTGGTTAATAAATTATTAATTTCTCCCTGTTTTGCCTTTATAAAATATTTTTTATTTTTATTTGTTTTCATTAACAATATATCATATTTATTATCATTATATATCAAAAATCCAGATAATATACTATTTGCTATTTTTTTATTATCAAAATATGATTTTATTAATTTTTCTAATTCATGTGTTATGGTTTTTAAGTTAAAAATATATTCTAATAATTTTTGTTTTTCATTAAAAGATAAATTATCTAATATATGTTGTATTAATATGCGTTTTATTTTTTCTGCATCAATTTCAAATACATCTAATAGTTCATTTAAAGCAAATGAATATGATGTATCATTATTTTTATAATCATAAACTCTAGTATATTCATTTACTATTTTTTCATATATAGTACCATTAGTTTCTAATTCATCTTCTTTATCTTCTTCATTCTCAATTTCTTTCATTATTTTTATGTCAGTATGTTTTACATCTATTGGTACTTCTCTATCAAACATACTTATTTGGCTATTTGTCAATTCTAATGGCTGAAACATATAATATTCATCAATATTAACTAATTTACCTAGTCGTTTATATTTATCTACAAATATTTCATTTCCATCACTTATAATTTCATCTAACGCATACAATATTTCTTCTAAACTATATTTAGTAATTGACATTATTTCAGAAATCAAATCATTCTTGGTATAAAAATATTTTGATAAAAACATTTTTTTAATTTTTTGTATTATTAAACTTGTATTTGAAGATATAAATTCTTCACTATATGTTGAATAGTTAATATCATCTACATCTCTTAATTCTTCTATATTATCCTTAAAAATATTGCTACATTTATATTCACAACTTTCTTTATAATCACACATAGAACTATATGGTTTATCACCAATTTCTATAGATATAATTTTTCCATCATATAACATTTGACTTACTTTTAATCCATTCATATTTGAAAAAGAAAAATTTGTTTGAGAAATATTTAATACACAATCTACCGCAACTTCCTTTAAAACACGAGTTACATTACCAATTTTTACTGATTTCTTTTCTGCTAATCTATATACATAAAGGTCTGCAGTTTCTCTTTCTTTATTTTTTCCGAGTGATCCATATAAATATATACTACAATTTCGGTTTTCAAATGATAAATACTTATGACTGCAAAATCTTATTCCTCTACCTATAATTTGTTCAAGTCTATTCATATTATACCAAGGATCTAATATATGCATATGGCGAATATTTGTAAAATCTAAACCCTCTGAACCTGTTCTTGTTATAATTACTACTTTTATATTCTCACCATCTTTATTTGGTTTATCTGTTATTACTTGAAAATCTTCTAGCCAATTTGAAGAAAGAGATTGTTTTCCTGTAATCATCATATAACTTGATGGGCTAAATTTTTTACCCTTCATCTCCTTTTCAGACTTACTTGTAATTGCATCAATTCTAGAAATTTTATTTCTTGTTCTATATTCATCATTAAATAAATTTTTACTTTCACCATACCTAACAAAACCCATTTCCTCCAAAGCTAATGCCATAGGTAATACGCCTGCATCTATGTATTGTGAATATATTAAACATACTCCACTACTTGTTTTTATTTTATCACAAACAGATTTTATTTTACCACTATATTTCCCTATTTCACTTTCTGAAAATATTCTTCCATATTTTTCATATATTGGTGATTTATACTCAAAATTTGTGATATATGGTGTTCCTGAATTTACTTCCTCAAATGTAAAAACATTTTTTAATCCTTTTGTTCCGATGCTATTTTTTACATCCAACGTCTCAATATCCTCTATTTGCGGATAAGTAATATTTAATGCTTCAATTGGTTCTGTTAATTTTGTATAACCAAATGTATCCATATCATTTGTTTCAAAATCTTCCTCATCAGTTATTTCCATCGGTTCAATTATTTTATTATATACTTGTTCTTGATATTCACCCATCTCGGATAAATATATATCAATATGTTCTATCTTATTTGTTAATCGTTTTCCATTAATTAATTGTGTTGGATAAATAAATTCAGAATTTTTTGTTGATCTTGTTATATCAAAATTCATCGGAAAAATTCTAAATGGAAAACTATATGGATTTTCTCCTCTAACATATGATATATATCCAGTTGATTTATGAATTAACATTTTTTTACCTACTTCATCTCCTTCTTCATCTAATAAAAAATTTCCTTCATCATCAAATATTTCATTTTTATATATTAATCCACGACCATCATTTACATTCATTAAATTCAATAACCAAATTATTTCCTTATAATTGTTATATAATGGGGTAGCAGATAATAAAAGCATTTTAAAATTTTCAGTATATGTTGCTATTTTAAATAAATTTCCTGCTATTTTTTTGAGTTTATTATCACTAGATAACCTTATATTATGAACTTCATCTATTATTAACAACCGATTATCAAATGTATTTTTTAATATTTTTTGTATTGCCTTCTCTTTATTTTTCACTTTTGAGCTAAGTTGTATTTTTTTATCAATATAATTTGAAAATTGTGTATATCCCATAAATACATATCTTTTTTGTATTAAACTATTTATTGATTTAATTATTTCATCACGTGTTAAACCCTTATTATTTGTTGGGTTAATTTCCTTTAATATTTTTTCACCTGTGCAATTATTTAAAGTAAATATTCCATTACTTTCGTTCAACTTATTTTCATCAAACAATTGTAATTTAAAATTTTTTTGAACATTTGGAGATGCCACTATTATAATTCGTTTATTATTATTCATTTGAACCATATATTTTCTCATTTGTTCTGATACACCTATTGCACTACATGTTTTTCCACTACCTAATCCATGATATAATAATAAACTATTATATGGTGTTTGAAATGAAATAAAATTTTTCACAAACTTCTGGTGCTGTGCAATTTCATAATCTTTAAAACATGTACTATCCGCTAGTTTTTTAAAATCATCAATTTTAGTTAAGATTTTAGTTTCTATCTTTGAATCATTAAATTCTTTTTTTGATGCAATCTTCAACGAAAAATTTGGATCATTTAAACTTGGATATAAATTATTATCTTTTTCTTCTTCTAATTTTGCTTTTTCTACTTTCTCATGATCTAAAATAAATTTATTTTTTTTTCTTTTCTCTGTTTTATGTTGAATTGTCTCCATAATATATAACTATATTTATAATTTAATATTGATAATATTATAAATATTGTTACGAAGAATAATAAAAAAGTGATCTATCTAATATATTATTTACTGTTGAAACTATACTTTTTTTCTCTTTATTGTAGGGACGAATACATTCTAAACTCTTTTTTGTATCAAACCAATCCATCTTAGATATTTCACTTTCCTGAAAAGTATCTAATTTTATATTTTTTGCATTATTCAATTTAGCTAAATAATAACGATGTTTATATATTTTATAATTTGACCCTGTAAAAATTTCCTCTAATGGTATTAAATTCTCAATTAATGATATTTCGTGTCGTGAATATCCTGTTTCTTCTTCAAACTCACGAAGGGCACAATCTAAGTCTTTTTCTTGATAATTCCTTCTACCTTTTGGAAATCCCCATTCTGGGTCGCTCCATTTAGTAGAACTTTCATTTATTATTTTTCTTAAATCTATATCATCATACCCCATTTCACGATTACTTTTTATATATGTATAATACCGTTTTAATATTGTTTCATTTGGGTCTTTTTCTTCATTTTCGATTTCATTTAATACATCTTTTATTTTTTGTTTTTCATTTAAAGTCATCTCATTTACTAAATTTTGAATAAATGTTTTATTATATATTGGATATTTACCTCGTACTAAATCACTATAACCAAATGTTTCTTTTCTACGTACAAATAAATATTTTGGTTTATTATCTTCATATCTAAGTAATATTATACCGACACTGGTTATTGGTATTTTACAATCATTTGACATATGTCCCTGTTTTCCGCAATTGTTACAATATAATATTTTACTCATCCTATATGTTTATTATAGATAATATTTATATTGTTTTTATGTATGAACCTAGATTCTAAAGTGTGGGGCCCTCATTATTGGTTCGTACTCTATAGTATTGCTATTACATATCCCAATACACCTAATAATGTTACTAAAAAAAAATATTATGAATTTATTCAAAATTTACCATTATTTCTTCCACACGATGAAATTTCTAATTATTTTAGTAATATGATTAATAAATATCCTGTAACACCATATTTAGACTCAAGAGATAGTTTTACTAAATGGATCCATTTTATACATAATCGTATTAATGTTATTTTAAACAAACCCGAAATTACACTAAAAGAAGCATATCAAAATTATCATGATAGTTATAAACCTAAAATTCAAAAAAATATAGAAAATATTTTAATTAAAAAAAAATATATATATTCAGCATTATTTTTTTCATTAATTTCATTTACTATTTTACTTTACAACGAATAATATAATGTAATTAATATATAACTATGAATAATATAAAAGGAGGTAAAGTTGTTGACTCTGGTGGTTACGGTTGCTTATTTGTACCACCTTTATTATGCAAAGGAAATAATACAAAAAAGAAAAATATTATTAGTAAATTAATGCCAAAAAGACTTGCAAACAGAGAACATAAAAATAATATAAATATACAAAAAAAATTATCTAGTATTCCAGATTGGAAACATTATTTCATTTTTTCAATTAAGTCTTGCATACCTAAAAAATTAACAAAGAAAGATTTAAAACAATTTAATAAAAAATGCAAAACTTTAACTAAAAAGAAATATACTAAGAAAACTATTAACTCTAAAATACAAGACCTTAAAATTTTACAATTTCCATATGGAGGAAAAACATTAGAAAATTATATTTACCTTCATATCGCAAATAATTTTAATTTATTTGTAGAATTAAATAATAATTTAATTAATTTATTAAAAAATGGTATTATTCCTATGAATAATAAAAATGTATTTCATTTTGATATTAAAGATACCAATATATTGGTTGGAGATACTAATAAATTGAAATTAATCGATTGGGGACTTAGTGATATTGTTACAAAAGAACTTCCTCAACATATATATAATAAATCGGTTCAGTTTAACTACCCATTTACTAGCATTCTATTAAATACAAAATTTTTGAAAAAGTTAATAGAACATCTGAAAACAAATGGCGAAGACAAGGAAAAACTTATTTTATTCATTAAAAAATATTATAATGATGAATTATCTATTTCATATGGAGATGGACATTTTGAATACTTAAAAGAAGTTTTCTCTCATTTTACTTCTAATAAAAATCCTCATGATATCGTTTTTAAATTTTGTGCTAATTCTATTCTACAACATATGAAAAATGGAATTTTTGATCATAGAACATATTTTGAAAAAATCTTTATAAAAAATGTTGATATTTGGGGATTTTTGTCAATTTATATGTCATTTTTATTAATAAAATCAAAAAATATTGACAAATTTAAAGAAAATATAGAAAAAATGCTTTTTAAACATCTTTTTAATAATTATACAACTATCGATATGGAAGATTTATATTTAGATTTACAAAAATTATATGAATAATATACATGAATACCAAAGAAATAAATATTGCGTATTTACTTACTATTATTATTGATATTTCATTAATTTACATTATACTAAATAAAAAATTAAACACTTTTGATTATTCATATATTTTAGGTGTATTTTTTATACATTTCTTATTTTTTATAAGTTTATTTACACAAAATAGGCCTTTAATTGACATTTGTCACTGGGGATTAATGATATCTCTTGGATTAGCTGTTGTAATTAAAAATAAATATTTACTTATTCTTCCATTTTTATTATTAATGATATTGCCTATATTTTGGCAAATATTTGAAAAATGCATTTTAAATACAGAAGAACAAAATCAAGATAATTATTTTTATGATACTTTTGGTATCACTTTAACACATGCTCTGTTTTTGTTAATTATTATTATTTCACTAAAACTGTTGAATATTATAAAATAAATTTATTGTATTATAGTATATGAAAATTGAAACTTTAATATTATTAGTAACTGGTTTCTTTGTTGCAAATACATATTACGAAGGAAAGCTGATCGAAAAAGGAAAATTATTTATTAATTCTTATAAAAAATATTATGAGATTACATTTTACTGTTTTTTAGGACTATGTTTTTACCTATTAATTCGTAAAAATCCATATCAAGGGAAAAATATGCTTATGCAAGCAAGTAATTTAGTTAAATTTGCACCCGTTGATAAAGATGCTATGTCTATATTAAATCCTATATTTAATTTAACTACTGGAGCACAAGCTTTATCAACTTTCGGTGTCAGTCCTCAAGAAAAAAGAATGTTACACTCAGGAGGTTCTGGTAAACGTTCTGTTAGTGAAACGAAAAAAAAATGGGTTGCATCTCAACAAAATTGGCATTGTGAAAATTGCAAAGCACAACTACAAGCACATTTTGAAGTTGATCATAAAATTAGACTTGACCAAGGTGGAAGTAACAACGTAGATAATTTAGTTGCTTTATGCAGAAATTGTCATGGTGAAAAAACATCAATTGAAAATCTTTAATTAAAATTATTTCTTCTGATTATTTATATAATGCAAAACTTTAAAGAAACTTATGACTCTTTAATTAATTATATAAATAATACTCTGGGACAACGAGGAGGTAGGTTATTACTATCTATGATATCATTATGTACTGTACTATGGTTATATTATAAATATTTACCTGACCAGGACAATATTGATAGTTTGGGATTTCTAGGAATACCAGGTAAATATGTATATTATACTTATACTGGTATTTCTTTCATCACTATTTTATACACATTAGTTTTTGTTTCGTCTCTCGGTCATCCTGAAGAAAACATTAACTTTGAACCTACTCCTACAAGTCAAGTTATTAAACTATTAGTTTTCCTTTTCTTATTTGGATTGTTCTTTTATATTATGTATGCACTTTATAATAATAGTGAATGGATTAATTTACAAAATTTATGGATAGTTTCCGTTATTATATTCGGTCTCGCATTAATTGCTGCTATATTTAAGGATGTTTTTAAAAAAGGAGGATTAACTGTTTCTGATGCAGATGATAGCTATATTTCTATTATTAAAAATTTAATTTTTTATATTCCATGTTTAATTGTTGATATTATTGATACTATTCAAAAAGAATACAACTTGACTCCAAAAACTAGTTATATACTACTTATTATTGAAACTATTATTATTTTACTTTACTTTAATGGAGAATTTTTAGCAAATTCCTTTATTGGAGTAGTTACTCATAATGCAAAAACTTTAGTTAATGAACCATTACGATTAAATAATAGTAGTATTATTGGTACTTATCCCACAATAAATCCTAAAAAAACATTTGAAATTGATGAAGGAGAACAAGATTACGATTATGCATTATCTTCATGGGTATATATTAATCCACAATATGGGACAGATGGTTATAAAACTATACTTGATTATGGAAATAAACCGATTATTGAATATAAAGGACAGAATAATTCTTTAAGAATCAAAATTAAATCTGGAGCATCACAAGAACAGATTGTATTTGAAACAACTGATTTTAAACTGCAAAAATGGAATAATTTCGTTATAAATGTTTATGCCAATCAAGTCGATATTCACTTAAATAACGAATTAATTGTATCTGAAAAATATGATGTATCTAGATGGAATTTACATCAATCTATTAAAGTTGGTAATGATAATGGATTAGAAGGAGCTATATGCAACGTTAATTATTATAACGACCCACTATCTAAATTTACAATTTCATTAATTTATAATATGTTTAAGGATAAAAACCCTCCTGTAATATAAAATTATCTTATAATATAATATACGATGGACTCTACCTCAATATTTATTGTTATCTTAGTGCTTGTTATACTATTTATTGTTGTTAAATACGTTTTTAACTCAGCTGGTACTTCAGGTTTAGAAGAAGCTACAACTGAAACAACTATTAAATCAGGTGATTTAGAACAAAACAGTTCTGTTAATAGTGCATATAGTTTATGGTTTTATATTAAAGACTGGAATGAAAACTATGGTAGTACTAAAGTCTTAATGAAACGACAAGATGGAAGTGGTGATGGATTAAAAGTTAGTTTAGGAACTTACGAAAATAAAATGGATATTGATATTGATTATTTTGATCCTATGTCTTCTGGTAAATTAACACATACATGTACTGTTTATAATGTACCAATACAAACATGGAATTCTATGGTAATTAGCATAGAACAAAAATCTCTTGATATTTACTTAAACGGTAAATTAGCTAAGAGTTGTTTAGTACCAGGAGTACCATATGTTGATGGCACATCCGATATTGTTATTACACCTGGTCCTTCTACACAACAATTTTCTGGTTTTACTGCCTCTTTCAAATACTATACTTATCCTATTGATCCTGAAAAGGCATGGAGTATTTATAGAGGTGGTTATAGTGGTGATTATGGAATTGGTCAATACTTTAGTAAATATAATGTTAGATTCTCATTACTACAAAATAATGTAGAAGAAGGTAGTTTTACATTGTAATTTAATTAAATTTTATATATATTTATTTTATAATTATTTATATATACATGAGTGATAATTATGCAAATACAAATTTTAGTTTACAAGGCGCTACTACTGATTTCTTAAGTTCTAATTCTATGATTTCTAATGTAGCATTTTTAGTATTAATTGTTTTCGCCTTCATTTTAATTTTAAATTTTGCTATTCAAATTATTTATAGTTTTTTCAGACCATCTGAAACTCCACATTTAATCGATGGAATGATTGAAGCAAATCAAATGATGATTATTAAACAAGACCCAGGAGAAGGAGGTACTACTATTTTAAGATCTAAAAATGAAGACGGAGGAATTGAATTTACATGGTCTCTATGGTTATATATTGATGAAACTGATACATATGATACTTCACAATATAAACATATTTTCCATAAAGGTGATGATAGTCTAATGACGGACGGTAGAAACTTTCCCAGTAACGCTCCTGGATTATATTTAAAACCTAAAGACCTTCAAGATTTACAGCATGTATTACTTGTTAAAATGAATACATTTAATCAGCTCGATGAAGAAGTTGAAATTAAAAATATTCCTAATAGAAAATGGGTTAATGTTATTATTACATGCAGAAATCATCATTTAGACGTATATATTAATGGTTCTGTTGCTAAACGATATATTCTTAATGGCGTACCAAAACAAAATTATGGTGATGTTTTTGTTGCTATGAATGGTGGATTTAATGGTAAAATTTCTAATTTGTGGTACTATAACTATGCTATTGGTACTAAAGAAGTTAATGATATTAACGGTGCAGGTGCTAATACTAATGTAGCAAGTACATCTTCTATCAATAATGCTACTGTTCCAAAATATACCCCTTTAAGTTATTATTTTTCGGGAGATGCTAATTCGGCTTAATAAATTTAAATTTATATTATTTAATTTATACTTATATAATATGAATAACGATGATACTGATACTGATACTACTAATAATGATACTGAATCGCCGAATTTTATAAATCCATTTGATATTAATACTGCATTAACTGTTGACTCTCCCGAACCTCAGCCTGAACCTGAACCTGAACCCGAACCTGAACCTGAACCCGAAGCTGAACCTGAACCTGAACCTGAACCTGAACCAGCTCCTGAACCTGAACCAGCTCCTGAACCTGAACCAGCTCCTGAACCTCAACCTGAACCTGAACCTGCTCCTGAACCTCAGCCTGAACCTGAAGCTGAACCTGAACCTGAATCTGAACCCGAAGCTGAACCCGAGCCTGAACCTGAAACTGAAGCTGAACCCGAACCCGAACCTGAACCTGAACCAGAAGCTTCAGAAATCGATAGAATTAGAATTATAAATATAACAGACATTAATGCAATTGACTATGTTGATATTAGAAAAGCTATTGATAAATGGCAAACTATTATTACCAAAGTACCGCTTGATCTTGTTCTGGGTATATATTTTTTCTTCGAAGTAATGGATGTTCATATATTAGGAGGAGCATCATTATATTCTTGCTTTGATACAATTAGAAATATACAAGTTAATTTTAGTGAAGTTAATGCTAGACAAGGTGAATTTCATATGGGAAGTTTAATACCCACTACTGCTATTATTACTATGAATAGTACCCGTATGGATTATTTAAGAAGTCAAGTATATGAAGACGGAAATAATGCTTTTTATTACACAATTTTACATGAAATGGGTCATGCTTTGGGTATCGGCGGAATATGGACAGCACTAAATAACCAGGTATTAGCATATCAAGTTTATTCTGACTCATATTTTTATGCTCTGAATTGGTCACCTGATAATAAAGATACTCCATACAATAATGCACTAAGAGAATACAAAAATTACTATGGACAACATTTAAAATTTTTACCTGTTGAAGATGACGGAGGTTCAGGAACAGAACAAGTTCATCCAGAAGAAGGTAGAGAAGAACACGCATCTACTAATACTAGAGGTGTCGGGGGTATTACATATCCTGGTTTAGATCAAGAATTAATGACTGGTTGGATGGATAATAAAAAATGGGGAGGTATGTTAAATTATACATTACCTATTAGTAGAGTTACTCTTGGGTTTTTAGAAGATTTGGGTTATTCTGTTAATTATAATAATGCAGACGAATATGACCCATTTTATCAAAATAGAGAACCCGAGCCCGAACCTGAACCTGAACCTGAACCTGAACCTGAGCCTGAACCTCAGCCTGAACCTGAACCCGAACCTGAACCTCAACCTGAACCCGAACCCGAACCTGAACCCGAACCCGAACCCCAACCTG